>Ga0209335_10001385_pt1 | contig 27654 bp, 26 predicted proteins | sample COG_09_FD_184753 | JGI IMG/M metagenome (GOLD analysis project Ga0209335, IMG submission 184753) | Pelagic Microbial community sample from North Sea - COGITO 998_met_09 (SPAdes) (version 2) | ecosystem: Environmental > Aquatic > Marine > Neritic zone/Coastal water | place: Helgoland, sampling...
TGTCGACCCCCTAAAAAGCGTCGGGTGTAAAAGAGGAGATTGCCAATGGCCAGATATCTCGGCCCTAAGTTGAAGTTGTGTAGAAGAGAAGGTACTGACCTTTTCTTAAAGAGTGGTGTTCGACCCATTGAGTCGAAGTGTCGAATGGAGACTGCGCCCGGAATGCATGGTCACCGTCGGTCGCGTGCGACAGACTACGGTATCCAGTTACGCGAAAAGCAGAAGGTGCGTCGAATTTACGGCGTTCTGGAAAAGCAGTTTCGGAACTATTACAAGAAAGCCGATCGTCAGAAGGGCGCAACCGGTGAGAATTTGCTCCGAATCCTTGAGCGACGTCTTGATAACGTCGTCTATCGCATGGGGTTTGGTTCTACCCGTGCCGAGTCTCGTCAGCTTGTCTCGCACAAATCAATCCTTGTAAATGGACAGGTGGTCAATATCCCTTCTTACCAGGTTGAAGCTGGCGATACGGTGACGGTTCGGGAGCGTTCTCGAAGCCAGCTGCGCATTCAAGGTGCATTGAACTTGGCTGCGCAGCGGTCGTCTGTAGATTGGGTTGAAGTGAACGTGGATCGCTTGGAAGGCGTGTTAAAGGCTTATCCCGAACGTGACGAGCTCCCGTCAGAAATTAACGAAAATTTGATTGTTGAGCTTTACTCTAAGTAAGCGACTGAATTCAATTAAGATTAAGGAAGAATAAGGTATGCCTCATTCGTCATTAGAATTTTTAACGCCTAAGCATATCCAGGTTGACCAAGTCAGCAGTACTCAGGCCCAGGTGATTCTTGAGCCGTTAGAGCGTGGCTTCGGCCATACTTTGGGTAATGCGCTGCGTCGCATCCTGTTGTCGAGCATGCCAGGGTGTGCGATCACGGAAGTAGAGATCGACGGCGTTCTGCATGAGTACAGTGCAATTGAGGGCGTTGAAGAAGATGTCATCGAGATATTGCTGAACCTGAAAGGTGTGGCGGTTAAGTTGAACACGGCTGATACGGCTGAACTGTCGCTGACAAAGACCGGTCCAGGCGTGGTCACAGCAGGGGACTTTCAGCTGGATCATGATGTCGAGATTGCAAACCCAGATCATGTTATTGCGACGCTCAATAGCGCAGGCAAGCTCAATCTCAGAGCGACGGTCGGTCGAGGCCGCGGCTATCAACCAGCCGATACAGCAGTGAGCGAAGAGGATTCGGGTAGGGTGATTGGCAGTCTGTTGTTAGATGCGTCCTACAGTCCGGTCCGTCGGGTTGCCTATAAAGTTGACAGTGCGCGGGTTGAACAGCGAACCGATTTGGACAAGCTGATTATTGATCTTGAAACCAACGGCACGATTGACCCCGAAGAAGCAATTCGCCGAGCGGCAACCATTTTGCAGCAGCAAGTAGCCGTTTTCGTAGATTTAGAAAGTAGTGATTCACCAGAAGAGAAGCAAGTCGAAGAACAAATCGATCCGATTCTGTTGAGACCGGTTGATGATCTTGAGTTGACCGTGCGCTCAGCAAATTGTTTGAAAGCAGAAAATATCTATTATATCGGTGATCTGATTCGTCGAACCGAAGTGGAATTGTTGAAAACGCCCAACTTAGGTAAGAAATCACTGACTGAAATCAAAGACGTCTTGGCGTCACGCGGATTGTCACTGGGAATGCGACTAGAGAACTGGCCACCCATGAGTTTACGGGGTGACGATCGTTTGTTGGGTTAAATTATCGGTCTGAACAAGCCGAGCTAAGTTAGATTAGGAACTACCATGCGTCATAGAAAAAGTGGAAAGCAACTCAACCGGAACGCCTCTCATCGAAAGGCCATGTTCAAGAATATGGCTTGCTCGCTAATGGAGCACGAGGTGATTAAGACAACCGTACCAAAAGCAAAAGAATTGCGACGGTTCGCTGAGCCTTTGATCACGCTTGCTAAGCAGGATTCTGTCGCCAATCGCCGTTTGGCCTTTGCTAGAACGGGCGACAAAGCGGTGGTCGGTAAGCTCTTCACTGATTTGGGCCCACGCTTTCAGGATCGCCCTGGCGGCTACACGCGAATTTTGAAAGCAGGCTTTAGGGCGGGTGATAAGGCGCCAATGGCCTATGTAGAGTTAGTTGATCGGGAAATTCCCGATGAAGAAGATTTGGATGCTGTCGAAGAAGCCTGAACCAAGTTCAAGGCGATATAAAAGGGCCGGTTTATCCGGCCCTTTTGCGTTTGATAAGGCGTCTTGATGCGTTTTAAGTTTTAGCCTGAAGCAAAGGATAACCGTGATGATCACAACGTTTTCACCAACCCCTAGGACGTTAATGGGACCTGGCCCATCGGATGTGCATCCGAGAATTTTGACGGCGATGGCGAAGCCGACAATTGGGCACTTGGACCCAGAGTTCATCCGATTAATGGATGAGATCAAAGTGATGCTGCAAGGGGTTTTTCAAACACAGAATGCGCTGACCCTCCCGTTATCAGCCCCAGGGAGTGCGGGAATGGAAGCGAGTTTCGTGAACCTGATTGAGCCAGGTGATAAGGTGATGATCCTCCAAAACGGCGTGTTTGGCGGCCGTATGGCAGAGAACGTTCGACGGTTCGGGGGCGACCTGGTGTTGCTCGAGACGGCCTGGGGACGTGCAATCGACCCGGAACAACTGCGAGCCGGGTTGCAGGCCCATCCGGATACTAAAATTGTTGCCTTTGTGCACGCTGAGACCTCAACGGGTGTGAGATCGGATGCAAAAAGTTTGTGTGAAATAGCCCATGCAGCCGGTTGTTTGACCATAGTAGATTGTGTGACGTCGTTGGTTGGTTGTGAGGTTGACGTCGACGGCTGGGGTGCTGATGTCGTTTATAGCGGAACGCAAAAGTGCCTGTCCTGCGCGCCCGGGCTCTCACCTTTTACCATGTCCGAGCGTGCGTCGAGCCTAACCCAAACACGCAAGACGCCGGTATCCTCTTGGTTTTTAGATATGAATCTCGTGATGGGATATTGGGGTGCAGGCTCAACGCGGGCGTATCATCATACAGCGCCGGTCAATGCGCTTTACGGGCTGCATGAAGCGTTGTTAATGGCGACAGAAGAAGGACTTTCGGCGGCATGGGCGCGTCATGCGCGCAATCATGAAGCGCTGAAAGCAGGGCTTGAGGCAATGGGTCTAGAACTTTTTGTGCCAGAATCCGAGCGTCTCGCTCAGCTCAACTTGGTTGAAGTGCCAGCCGGTGTCGATGAGGCTGCGATTCGACGCGCCTTACTCGGAGCTTATAACTTAGAAATCGGTGCTGGGTTGGGTCCGCTCGCGGGCAAGGTCTGGCGAATTGGGTTGATGGGATATGCCAGTCGCCCAGAAAATGTTTTATTGTGCGTCTCGGCGCTCGAGGCGGTTTTAGCGCAAAGTAACGCGCCTATTCACCGGGGACAGGCGATCGATGCGGTCCAAAGTGTGTACGCGAGCGCGTAATATTTGGCTGACTAGGTGGTAAAAGCTTCCGCAAGCAACGGCTTTAGGTAGTGTCCGGTTGCCGAGCTTGGGTCAGCTGCCACCGTTTCCGGAGTGCCTTCGCAGATGATGCGTCCGCCGCCTGCGCCGCCTTCAGGGCCCAGATCAATGACCCAGTCTGCGGTTTTGACTACATCGAGGTTATGCTCGATCACAATCACGGTGTTACCACGATCCCGTAGTTTGTGGATGACGCCCAGTAGTTGATCAATATCATGAAAATGTAATCCGGTCGTTGGTTCATCCAAGATATAAAGGGTTCGGCCAGTATCGACTTTGGCGAGTTCCCGCGCCAATTTAACGCGTTGGGCTTCACCGCCAGAAAGCGTTGTCGCACTCTGACCCAAACGAATGTAGCCAAGACCGACTTCTTGTAAGGTCTCCAGCCGTCGCCTGATCACGGGAACTGCGCCGAGAAAGGATACCGCTTCATCCACGGTCATATGCAGAACAGCATCAATGGATCGGCCTTTATAGAGAATCTCGAGGGTCTCGCGGTTATAGCGCTTGCCTTCGCATTCGTCGCATTGAACGTAAATATCGGCCAAAAAATGCATTTCGACCTTAATCAAGCCATCACCTTGGCATGCCTCGCAGCGGCCCCCTTTAACGTTAAAACTAAATCGTCCAGACTTATAGCCTCTGGACCGAGCCTCAGCTGTACCCGCGAAGAGGTCGCGAATCGCGGTAAAGATATTGGTGTAGGTAGCCGGATTTGAGCGTGGCGTTCGACCAATCGGACTTTGACTGACATCAACGACTTTATCTAAAAACGTTAGGCCTTCAATTGCTGAGTGCGGCGCAGCCGTTAGGGTGGTTGCACCATTTAATGCCGTGGCGGCAACGGGGTAGAGGGTTTGGTTGATCAAGGTTGACTTGCCCGATCCAGACACGCCCGTGATGCAGGTTAGCAGGCCGATTGGGATGGCGAGATCGAGCGTTTGCAGGTTGTTGCCGGATGCACCAAGAAGTTTTAACCATTGATCGTCTTTGGGCCGCTGTCGATCGCGCGGAATCGCGACCCGCCGAGCACCGGATAGAAATTGGCCTGTGATCGAAGTCGGGCAGTCAAGGATATCCTGGAGCTTACCTGAGGCCAGTACCGAGCCGCCCAATTCGCCCGCACCAGGACCAATATCAACAATAAAGTCTGCCGCTCGAATGGCTTCTTCATCGTGTTCAACCACAATAACGGTGTTGCCGAGATCACGCAGCCTGTTCAAGGTGCTTAGAAGGCGTTGATTGTCGCGCTGATGAAGGCCGATAGAGGGTTCATCCAGAATATACATAACGCCAACGAGACCTGCGCCAATCTGACTGGCAAGGCGGATGCGCTGCGCTTCACCGCCTGAAAGCGTGTTGGCAGGTCGTGCAAGCGACAGATAATTAAGTCCCACGTCGATTAGGAAACCCAGGCGGGCCAAAATTTCGCTGACAATCTTTTTGGCTATTTCGGCCTCTTGACCCGCGAGATCAAGGTTTCGCAGACACTGATAGGCTTCTTCAATACTAAGATTTGAGATGTCGGCATAATTCTTGGATTGAATGGTGACGGCTAAGGCGCCGGGATTTAAACGCTGGCCGGCACAGGCGGTGCACTGTCGCTCATGAAGCCATTGACCCAGTTGGTCTTTGACGGCTTGGGAGCTGGTCTCCTCATAGCGCCGCTCAAGGTTCGGAATAATGCCCTCGAACCGATGCTGCCTCAGCACGCGTTGGCCAGTCTGGTCAGCATAGTAAAAAGGGATTTCGGTCTCGCCGCTGCCATACAAGATGACCGTTTGATGCGCCTCAGACAGGTCACAAAATGGTTGCTCTAAAGAAAAATCATAGTGGGCCGCGATTTGCTCCAACAATTGATAATAATAAACGTGCCTGCGGTCCCAGCCTGAAATTGCACCCTCCGAGATGGCCAGTTCATCGTCTCGGATAATTGCGTCAGGATCGAAAACCCGCTTGGTTCCAAGACCGTCACACGTTTTGCAGGCGCCGTTAGGGTTATTGAACGAGAAGATCCTTGGCTCCAAGGCCGGCATCGAATAACCGCATGTAGGGCAGGCGTAATTCGCTGAAAACAACAGATTCGTTTTATCGGGCTCGTCCAGATACGCGATAATTGCCAGCCCCCCGGAGGCTTGGATGGCTGTTTCAAAGGAGTCCGCTAAGCGGGTCGCAAGATCGGCTCTAACGCTGAAACGGTCAACAACGACCTCAATAGAATGTCGCTTCTGTTTATCAAGGGTCGGCAAATCATCAAGATCGGTCACCACGCCATCAATCCGTGCTCGCACGAAACCTTGGGCGGCTAATTGTTTGAAAACTTGCTGATGCGCTCCTTTCTTCTGCTGAACAATCGGTGCGAGCAACATAAGCCTGGTTTCGAGCGGCGTTTCTAAAACGAGATCAACCATTTGAGCGACGGTTTGTGCTTTAAGAGGTTGATGATGGTCTGGGCAATGTGGGGTGCCAACGCGCGCGAACAATAGACGCAGATAGTCTGCAATTTCAGTAATGGTGCCGACCGTTGATCGTGGATTATGCGACGTCGATTTTTGTTCGATCGAAATCGCGGGCGATAGCCCTTCGATATGATCGACCTCGGGCTTTTCCATAATGGCAAGAAATTGCCGAGCATAGGTTGAAAGACTTTCAACGTATCGCCGTTGACCTTCTGCATATAGGGTATCGAAGGCTAAAGATGATTTCCCAGAACCTGAAAGCCCGGTAATGATCGTTAAGGAATCTCGCGGAATATCGAGATCAACGTTCTTTAGATTGTGGGTGCGAGCGCCCCGGATCGAAATCGTTTTCTTAAGCATGGTCGATATCCCGAGGTCATCATTCTGCTGTTTTTGGTGCCGCGTTGTCTCATAATGAGGCAAGCTGATGCGCGGATTCGTGCGAGTCATCGCAAAGCCTGCTATCATCCCGCGCCCAAGCTTTGCTGCGCAAAAACAGACGTCGTGCCCGCTTTAGCGGCGAGATAATGAGGGTCTTTCAGCGCTTCTTGATGGCAACCAACAAGCTGGTAGCGATACTAAGGGTTTGGACGTCATTTCGCAAAGATCAGATTGCCTTAAGTGAGATCCATGAACACATCAGAACGAACGACGGCGGCCATAGTAAGCCTTTTGTATTTCGTTCGAATGCTGGGGTTGTTCAGCATTTTGCCGGTTTTTACCCTGGCTGCGAGCAAACTCTATGGCAGTGGTCCTATTTTGATAGGACTCACCCTCGGGATCTATGGGTTGTTTCAAGCCGTGCTGCAGGTGCCTTACGGCTATCTCTCCGATCGGTTTGGGCGCAAGCCAATGCTCATTGTGGGCCTCTTTATTTTCATTCTTGGAAGCGTGATTGCAGCGCTGGCGGACCGCATAGAGTGGGTGTTGGTTGGTCGAGCCTTACAAGGTTCTGGCGCGATCGCTGGCGTGCTGTTAGCGGTGCTCGCCGATGGTGTGCGATTTGAATATCGGGCGCGCGCCATGGCAATGGTGGGGGGCAGTATCGGTCTCGCCTTTGGTGGATCCCTCGTGCTGGGGCCACTGCTGTATGCTTATGGTGGCCTGCAAGCATTGTTTTATCTTGCCGCATTGACTGGTACGCTCGCGCTGCTACTGGTCTGCTTTGTGTTGTCGGGGCCGAGCAGCGGGCCGGTCGATGCGCCTGAGATGGGTCGCACCGGGGATGCCGGGGTGGGGTATCGTCCACAACTTCTGATGTTAAATCTGAGTATTTTTATGAATCATTACTTGCTGATGTCGAGTTTTTTAGTGATTCCGATCATGCTCGATCAATTTGGGATCGCGATTGATGATCATTCGATGTACTACCTATGGATACTGCTCGGCTCTTTCGTGCTGATGTTGCCGTGGGTCATTCGGTGGCGGGGTTCAGTGGATCTTTTAGTCAAGATCTTGCCGGCAATCGCAGTGATGGTGATGGGATTTCTGGTTTTAGCCTGGTCCCCAACATTGACCTTGTTTGTAATGGCCTTGTTGGTCTTTTTTGTCGGCTTTAATTATCTCGAGGCCACGCTGCCGGCACTTGTATCCAAAGTTGCACCGAGCGCGCGCCGAGGGATGGCAATGGGGGTGTACTCTTCGAGTCAATTTCTAGGGATATTTGCCGGCGGCAGTGTCGGCGGATTATTGATTGCGCTGACTGATATTGCCACCTTGCTGGTCGTTAATGCTGGGCTTTTGGTCCTCTGGGCCATTGCTTTAATGACGCTGCAGCCAAGATCAAAACCGCCTCGGTAATGAGTCGTGTGAACGGTAAATCGAAATCTGGCCTGCCCAATAGCCTGTGAAGAGGTTATGATTTATTGAAAACGGTGGCACCCCTTTAACCAAGATCGGGTATCGACTGCACACTGGGTCACCTTGATCAAGGTTAAAATCTAAAGCGCGCTGCAAAGTATTCGATAGGCTCTGCAGTTCAAAAATTGTTGGTCGACGTAAGGGAGTCGTTATGGCAAGAGGCATTAATAAAGTAATCATAGTGGGTAATCTAGGTCGAGACCCCGAAACTCGATATTTACCCTCTGGCGGGGCAGTCACCAACGTATCTGTCGCGACCTCAAAAGCGTGGCGAGATCGTGAATCTGGTGAGCAGAAGGAGCGGACTGAATGGCATCGCGTGGTCTTTTTTAATCGCTTGGCTGAAATTGCTAGCGAGTATCTAAAGCGCGGTTCCAAAATTTATCTTGAAGGCGAGCTCCGAACCCGCGAGTGGGAACGAGATGGTCAAAAGCATTACACAACGGAAATTGTTGCCGATGAAATGCAAATGCTTGACGGCCGAGGCGGCATGGATGGCGGCAGTGGCCAAGGGCCTTCTGGCCCGGGCGCAAGTCAAAGCAGTGGGCAAGGGGGCGGACAACCAAATTCAGGTGGCGGCGCTCGCGCCGCGGATGATTTTGGCCCGCCGCCATCAGATGACTTTGATGATGATATCCCGTTCTAGCGTGGCCTAGGCAACTTTGTCCTCGCGTTGCGAGAGATTCTTTTTAAAAGGCAACGCCACGCTCTGAAGACTCGGGTCTTGAGAGCAGATTGAAGTAGATTAAGGCATGAATCAAACGATGAAAAAGCGGACGCTACCGCTGTTTCCAATCCAAGCTGTTTTGTTCCCAGGCGGCGTGTTGTCATTGCCGGTCATTGAGGCACGCGATCTGGACATCGTGGCTGAGGTGGCAAAAGACGATAAGGCTTTAGGTGTCGTACTGTCTGAAGAGACTCGTTCGGGTTCGTCCATATTGGGTCGAAGTGCGCCGAATATTGCGCGGGTCGGGACGCTCGCACGAATCGAAGACTTTGATCAGAATGGACAGGGTCAATTAACCCTGATGATTCGGGCAGAAGGTAAGTTTAAGATTTTAGATACCTTTGAGAATCCTAACCGAGCGTTGATCGGTGAGATCATCATGGTGCCTCCGGAGCCCGTTATTGCAACCGGCCCGGAAGACGCCTCTTTAGTGGAAGTCCTTGAGCATTTGATGGCACACCCCGCGGTTCAATTCAAAGCAAGCCAAGTCGATTATCAAACGTTATCGAGTCTGGGTGGTCGTTTGGCGGAACTGCTACCGTTGAGGAATACCGTTCGGCAGCGGATGCTTGAGATTAATGATCCTGTAACGCGGCTGAGCCATCTTGAGAAAATTCTAGATCAAATGCAGATCGAAGCCGACGCGTCCTAGTAGGCCGTCTCCATCAGGAGGCGATTGGAGGTCATCGAATCGGTTGGGGTGAGCGAGTATAATGTTGAGGGTTGCGGGATAAGAATAGAATGAGTATTGAGCAGGACATACGCCGGATTGGCGAGCGGGCAAAAGGCGCAGCCTCAGTCGCGCGTAAAGCGAGCACCGCCGATAAAAACGCCGCGCTTGCCCTGATCGCCGCGGCAATCAGGGCTTCGGCTGACGCATTACTGCGCGCGAACGCCGAAGATCTTGATCGAGCGAAAACCGCCGGACTGGATGCGCCGAGTTTAGATCGCCTAGCCTTAACACCCGCAAGCATTGATTCGATGAGTGAAGGGCTGTTGCAGATTCAAGCGCTGCAAGATCCTGTTGGTCAGATCAGTCAGCTCGCAGCCAGGCCGAACGGGTTGGAAATCGGCAAGATGCGCACCCCGATCGGGGTCATTGGCATTATTTATGAGTCTCGCCCCAACGTTACCGTTGATGCCGCGGGCTTGTGTATCAAAAGCGGTAATGCCGCGATATTGCGGGGCGGTTCTGAATGTATTTCAACCAACCTTGCGCTGTTTGAGTGTATTCAAAGCGGGCTTGAAGAAGCCGGCATGGATTCTAGCTGGATTCAATTGGTTCAAACCACCGACCGCGAAGCCGTTGGCGCTTTGCTCGGACTCGATGGCTTGGTCGATCTGATTATCCCAAGGGGCGGGAAAGGCCTGATTGAACGCGTGAGCCGCGAAACCAGAATTCCAGTGTTGAAGCATTTAGATGGTAATTGTCATTTGTTTGTCCATGAGGATGCGGACCTTTCCATGGCGCAATCCCTTATTCTGAATGGAAAAACTCAGCGTTATGCTGTTTGTAATGCGCTGGAAACGGTGTTGCTCCATCGCGCATTACCAGGAGCCTTTTTGGACGAGCTCATGTTGGCACTGCGCGCGCAGGGCGTCGAGATTAGAGTCTGTGAGGCCACTCGAGCGCGGCTTGCTGCACCCGATCAGGTGAGTCTTGCTGAGGCATCAGATTGGTCGGCTGAGTATCTTGGACCGATCCTTGCCGTGAAAACGTGTGCGGACCTGGATGACGCGATCCGGCACATCAATCAATATGGCTCGAATCATACGGACGTGATCGTCACCGCGGGATTGCGTGCAGCACAGCAGTTCTTGCGGGAGGTCGATTCGAGTTCGGTGATGGTCAATGCGTCTTCGCGCTTCGCTGATGGATTTGAATATGGTCTTGGCGCCGAAATCGGCATTTCAACGGATAAACTGCATGCTCGAGGCCCCGTTGGCCTTGAGGGCTTAACCAGCGAGAAGTTCGTCGTAATGGGCACAGGACAAATTCGGCAATGAACGATGAGCCCGTGGATCTTGCGATTCTAGGCGGTACTTTTGATCCGGTGCATGTAGGACACCTCCGAATCGCAAGGTTGGTATCGGATTTGTTGTCAGCCCGAGTCTGTTGTGTGCCAAGTAATATACCCCCGCATAAGTCTTCAACGGTTGCGACGCCACTCCAGCGCTTACAGATGCTGCGTCTAGCCGTGTCGGCAGACCCCAGGCTCTGTGTTGATGACCTGGAGCTCGAGCGAGGCAATCGATCCTATACGCTTGAAACGTTAAAAATTTTTCGGCGCCGCCTAGGGTCATCACCTCGGCTTTACTTTGTTTTGGGCATGGATGCTTATCTGAACCTGCCCAGCTGGTTGGGTTGGCGGCAATTGCTGGATTATGCGCATTTAGTCGTTTGTCGTCGTGAGACGGATCAGACGTCTGCGGCAGGCCTGCTGGCATTTGAAAGATCGCATCAAGTCGAGACGACAGGTATGCTGAAGGCGTCGGCCCACGGTAAACTTTTTTTTGTGGACAATGCTGCGGTTGCGGTCTCGTCAACAGAGATTCGAAAGCACCTAAAAACAAAATGTGATCCTTCAGCGTTTTTAGACCCAGCGGTATACGCTTATATTCTCCAAGAGCAGCTGTATGCTGCTTCTTAATCAATCCGGATATCAAAGATGAATACAGATCCATTGACGCAATTAGTAATTTCGGCGCTAGAAGATGTGAAAGGTCAGGACATTGTTGTGCTGGACGTGCGGGAACAGACTGATATTACCGATACCATGGTGGTTGCGACGGGCCAGTCTGCACGGCAAGTCAAAGCGTTGGCGGCAAATGTTGTAGAAAGCGCAAAGCATGCCGGGGAGATGCCTTTAGGCGTTGAGGGGGAAGAGGAAGGGGCGTGGGTTTTGGTAGACTTAGCAGATGTCATCGTGCACGTGATGCTGCAGGAAGTCCGGGATCAATATGATCTTGAGAGTCTATGGAGCCTGTCTTTCAATCGTTCCGAGGATGACATCACGTTGTGAAAATGGAGTTGATCGCCTCTGGAAAGCAGCCGCCGAATTGGGTCACAGATGGATTTAGTGAATATCAGCGAAGACTGCCACCGGAGTGCGCGCTTTTCCTGACCGAATGCAGTACCGCCAAGCGTATCAAAGGTGGGCGCGCGGCAGATTATCAATCTGCCGAAGAACAGGTTTTATTGCGGCAAATCAAGGCGGGTAGTTTTGTTGTTGCTTTAGATAAGTCAGGCCGGCAGGTTTCGACGGAAGATCTTTCAAGCCGGTTGTCAGACTGGATGCTAAACTATCCGAAAGTGCAATTTTTGATTGGGGGTCCGGATGGGTTGTCTCAGAATTGCCTCGCGCGAGCTGATTGGGTGCTGAGTCTTTCAACGTTGACCTTTCCGCACTTCATGGTTCGGGTATTGGTGGCCGAACAGCTTTACCGGGCTTGGTCAATTTTGAAAAATCATCCCTACCATAAATAACCATGCGCGAAGCTCTAGCCTTAAAAGATCATCGTAGCGAAAGTCAGATCTATGTTGAGCGGGCGGCAACGGGCGCTGGTGTGGTCTTCGTACTTTTCAGTCTGCTCCTGCTTCGAGTAGGCTATCTGCAAACTGTCCAATACTCCGACTCGGTTGCCCGCTCAGAAAAAAATAGGGTACAAGTGATTGCTCGGCCCCCGGTTCGTGGTTTGATTCTAGATCGTCAGGGCGTATTGCTTGCAGAAAACCGGCCCTCGAGAAACCTTGAGGTGATCCCGGAGCAAATAAAGCGTTCGCAGGACACGCTCTTTCATTTAGCCGCTGTGCTTGAGATGAGTGAGGAGGAAATGGCGCGGTTTCGCCAGGTCAGTGGTCGCAAAACCAGACGCTTTGAATCCGTCCCGGTGCTGTTTGACCTGTCGGATGAACAGGTGGCTCGGTTCGAGGCGAATCGATTTCGATTCCCAGGTTTATCGGTGCAAGCCAAATTGGTTAGAAATTATCCGCAGGGTGCGCTCATGGCGCATGCTGTGGGCTCTGTTCGTCGGATTAATGATCGGGATGCCGCATCGTTGAATGCAACCGCTTATGCCGCAACGGATCATATTGGCAAGTTAGGGGTTGAGCGGTTTTATGAAACCGATTTGCTCGGGCAGGTCGGGTATGATCGGGTTGAGGTCAATGCGCGAGGTCGGATGATGCGCGTCTTAGATGGCGTGAAACCGACCAATGGTCAGAATCTGTCTTTATATTTGGACGCTGGTCTGCAAGCTGCTGCGGATCGCGCGCTTGCCGGTCGGCGCGGAGCAGTTGTCGCGATCGACCCTAAAACCGGCGGTATCTTGGCGCTACTCAGTCGCCCGGCCTATGACCCCAACTTGTTTGTTCAAGGCATATCGCATCAGGACTACAATGCGTTGCGAAACTCCATCGATGCCCCCTTATTCAATCGGGCGATTCAAGGCCGGTATCAGCCCGGATCAACCCTCAAACCTTTTATCGGCCTGATCGCGTTAGGGCATTCAACCATTTCAGTGTCCGACAGTATTGAGGATCCTGGTTGGTATCAGTTGCCTGGCAATGAGCGCCTTTATCGTGATTGGAACTGGACCAAAACCGATGACGGTGGGCATGGCCGCGTTAATATCGAAAAAGCCCTTTATCGTTCGTGCAATGTTTATTTCTATGATCTCGCGGTGCGGCTGGGCATTGATCGGCTCTCACAGGATCTAAAACAATTTGGCTTTGGGCAAGCCGCTGTCCTGGACTTACCGGATGCCGATGCGGGTTTGTTGCCGAGTCGTGCGTGGAAACGAGATCACCGTAAATTGCCGTGGTATCCGGGCGATACCGTCAATCTTGGAATCGGTCATGGTGACATTCTGGTAACACCGCTTCAGATGGCCACAGCCGTTACGGCTTTGGCCAACCGAGGTCGATGGGTTGCGCCACGAATGGCTCAAAATCAGCCTTTTCAGGGCGTGGCGGAGGGGCTTCCTGCTGGTGCGGGTGCGTTACCCGAAGAGGTTTGGGCGCCGATTATCGGTGGAATGGAAAAAGTGGTCCATCGAGGGAATCAGATTTATGGGGAAAATGGGACTGCCTGGTCGTATATCGGTCGAGATATCGAATACCGAATGGCGGGTAAATCAGGTACGGCACAGGTCGTCGCCATTGAGCAAGGTGAGGTTTATGAGGCCTCAATGATTGAAGAACGAAAGCGTAAGCATGCTTGGTTTATTGCATTTGCGCCAATTGAAGATCCAAAGATTGCCCTGGCAGTTTTGCTTGAAAATGGCGGCGGCGGCAGTGAAAACGCCGCACCCGTTGCTCGGGAAATTATTGATTATTATCTCCTGGAGCGGGCCGACAGAGGGTCTTCGGATGTTGCGATGGTTAGCGGCCGATGAGTGGTGATTTTGTCCGTCGACTGCCAGGCGGAGGGCGGAGTTTTCGAAACCATCGAGGGGCGTTTATCTGGTTCAACCTTGATCCGTGGCTCATGCTAATTTTGTTATCGATTGTGGGTTTTGGTCTGGTCGTACTGCATAGTGCGTCGGATGGCAACTGGGAGGTGGTTGCGGCGCAGTTGGTCCGGCTTGGCTTAGGATTTGGGTTGATGATTTTGATTGCCCAGATCCCGCCTTATTTTATGCTGAGAACCGCACCCTTGCTGTATGGGTTGGGCCTCATATTATTGTTGCTCATCTATCCCTTTGGAACCGAAGTGAATGGTTCTCGACGCTGGCTGAGGGTGCCCGGTGTTTTAAACTTTCAGCCGTCTGAGTTGATGAAGCTCTTCCTGCCGATGGTTTTAGCTTGGTATTTTCATGAGCGGCACTTGCCGCCAGGGCTCAAACCGGTGGTGGTGAGTTGTTTGTTACTGGTGTTGCCGGCTGGGCTCATTATCATACAGCCGGATCTGGGTACGGGTTTGATGATAGCCACCTCGGGCTTTCTTGTTCTGATCCTGGCCGGATTACCTTGGCGCTATATCCTGCGTGGCAGCGTCTTAGTGCTGATCTCGGCGCCGATCCTTTGGCTCGTCATCAAAGATTACCAGCGAGGTCGAATCCTGACGATGTTTGATCCCGAGCGAGATCCCTTGGGGGCTGGCTGGAATATCATTCAGTCAAAAATTGCAATCGGATCAGGTGGCTTTAGTGGTAAGGGATTGTTGAACGGCACGCAATCGAACTTGGATTTTCTTCCAGAAAGTAGCACAGATTTTATTATCGCCGTGCTCGCTGAGGAACTGGGGTTTCTGGGCGTGGTTTCTTTGCTCGTTCTGTACGGTCTTTTTATTCTAAGGGGGCTCATGATGTCGCTCAATGCACAAGACACGTTTGGCCGACTCCTCTGTGGCAGCATCACCTTTACCTTTTCGGTTTATGTCTTCGTGAATATTGGCATGGTCTCAGGTATCCTTCCCGTAGTTGGCGTACCGCTGCCCCTGGTCAGCTATGGCGGAACCGCTTTGCTGACCCTTTTTGCAGGCTTTGGCTTGATGATGTCGATTCATAGCCATCGCCGCATTACGTTACTTTGAATTAGGATTTCCTGGCTATGAGCGTTCGAATGACACAACAGATGGGACGTTTGGCGTTCTTTATCGCGGTTTATCTTGCGGCGCTGGTACCGGTCAAGGCCGATTACACGGATCGCCCAGAAGTGCTTGCATTCATTTCAGAACTCACCGCGGGCGATGGCTTTGATCAAGCCGAGCTGCTCCAAGCATTCGAAGAAGCAAGCTACCAGCAGTCAATCATTGACGCCATTTCAAGGCCGGCTGAACGCGTGATGACCTGGGCCACGTATCAGGATATTTTTCTCACCAAGGCGCGTGTCGAACAGGGCAAAGCCTTTGAACAACAGTATCGTGACAGCTTTGATCGGGCAGAGGCTCAGTGGGGTGTCGATCGGTGGATCATTCTCGCAATTTTAGGTGTTGAGACGTCTTACGGACGAAACAAGGGGCGTTATCGTGTGATCGATGCGCTCTCAACGCTTGCGTTTGATTATCCGCCTCGATCCGGATTCTTTCGGAAAGAATTGCGCGAACTGTTTTTGTTAGCGCGTGAGCAGCAAAAACCCGTTACCGGTCTTTTGGGGTCCTATGCCGGCGCAATGGGGTATGGTCAATTTATTCCCAGTAGTTATCGGGCCTACGCGGTTGACTTTAATGACGATGCCTTCATTGATATCTGGAATGAACCCGTGGATGCAATCGCCAGCATTGCAAACTACCTAGCCGTTCACGGTTGGCAAAGAAACGGCCCCATACTGGCGCCAATGACCTCAAAAACGGCGTTGCCCTTAGAATTTTTTAATCAGCAGTTGAAACCTTCCCTGTCTGCCCAGAAGCTCACCGAAGTGGGCATTACAGTCGATGAACCGCTGCTAGAAGGACCCGCATTGAAGGTGGCGCCACTGCGGTACGAGGGTAAGGATGGGGCAGAAACTTGGCTTGGTTTTCAGAATTTTTATTCAATCACGCGTTACAACCGGAGCCGGCTTTACGCCATGGCCGTGTTCCAGTTGAGCGAGCGCTTGAAGGCTGCGGCATAATGGACCCAAGCAACGGGGCACTGTTCAGCGAGTGGCGCAGGCGTTGTGTGTTGCTGATTACGCTTGGCGCGCTGGCTAGCTGCCAGTCAGATGGGCGTAAAATGGCGCCGGGCATGTTTGAAAATGTCTTGAGCGCAATGGATTCAGTCCTCGCGGGCACACCGCAAGCTGAGGATGCGCAGCCTAAGGCGCAAACCCAGACCGATGGGTCGCAAGCTGCAGCGACCGAGGACCAGCCAGCGCTTGCGCCATTAAGCGATGCTGAGCTTGATGCTGAGAGTCCACATTTAGGTGATGAGGCCTTGATCTTTGGTTCAAGCGATGAGGGCGTTAGACCACCTTGGAATAGCCCTTACGAAGTCTTCGGTGACCGCTATGAGGTTAAAAAGTCTAGTCTAGGTTATGTCGAGGTGGGTATTGCATCCTGGTACGGTCAGAAATTCCAGGGTCGAAAAACGTCCAATGGTGAAATCTTTGATATGAATCTTGCCTCTGCTGCGCACAAGTCGTTGCCCATTCCAACGATGGTGCGGGTCACGAATCTTGATAATGGCAAGAAAATACAGGTTCGGGTAAATGATCGGGGTCCGTTTCATGATGACCGAATTATCGACTTATCCTTCGCGGCGGCTAAAGCCTTGGGTTTCTCAACGCAAGGCACGGCGCCGGTCGTCGTCGAGGCGATTGATGCGCTCAACTATCCAGACAAGGCTCAAAAGCAGAAGCCAGCTGGGCCAAAAATTTATTTGCAGGCGGGGGCTTTCCAATCAATTCAGAGCGCTCAAAACCTAAAAAGAGACATAGAAGCCAACTTGATGCTTCAGCGCTTGAAGGCGGTGGTCCGCGTGCTTGAGAGTGAGTTTGAAAAAGATAGCACGTTGCATAAAGTTTGGATTGGACCGATCCAAACGACCAAAACGGAGGCGGCGGTGACCCGGATTTTGGTTCAAATGGGGCTGGCGAAACCGGTCAAAGTTGTTGCCAATTAGCATGCTTGCGCCTGCCGGGTTAAAGTGGGCGCTGCCAGCAGTGCCCTCGTGTAGAAGGACCAAAATGATGATACAAAGCGTGTTCTTTCTCCTTAGTGTCGCCTTGTTTCAAGGAGCCGTCGCGGCGCCCAGAATCATTCCCGCGCCGCCCCAATTGGCGACTGAGGGCCATATTCTTATGGATGCCGCAACGGGCACTGTGATCATTGAAGAGAATGCCGAGATGAGGCTGCCACCAGCAAGTCTTACAAAGATCATGACCAGCTACATCATTGCATCAGAGATCCAACAAGGTCGAATCAGCCTAGACGATTTAGTCCCAATCAGCGTGAAAGCCTGGAAGATGGAGGGCTCTAGGATGTTCATACGAGAGGGCACCGAGGTCAAAGTGTCTGATTTGATTCGAGGGATCGTTATTCAATCGGGCAACGATGCCAGTGTTGCGATGGCAGAATTTATCGCGGGTGACGAGCAAGCCTTTGCCGATATTATGAATCAGTTTGCTCAAAAGCTGGGTATGACCCGCACCCAATTCAAAAATGCAACGGGTTTGCCGGATGAAGGGCATTACACCACGGCGAAAGATTTATCGCTTTTGGCCCGGGCGCTGATTCGCGATTTTCCAGAGCACTACAAGGTCTACAAAGAAAAGTATTTCTCCTATAACGATATCCGACAAGCAAACCGAAACAGTTTGCTGTGGCGAGATGATGCAGTAGATGGCATCAAAACGGGTCATACGCAGGCCGCAGGATTCTGTTTGGTGGCCTCGGCTGAGAAGGAGGATATGCGTCTCGTCTCGGTGGTGATGGGCGCAACGTCTGAGCGTGCGCGGACAACCGAGTCTCAAAAATTGATCAATTACGGCTTCAGATATTATGACTCTGTCCAGCTTTACGACGGTCTTGAAAGCCTCAGGCGCGTGAAAGTTTGGGGAGGATTGCATGAGTCGCTTGATGTCGGGATTGAGGCACCTGCTCGTTTAACAATTCCGAATGGCGCGCGTTCGGCACTCGCCGCAGAAGTAACGCTTGATCCCGTGATCAAAGCACCGGTACGGCAAGGGCAAGCGCTCGGCGTGTTGAGGATCTCACTAGAAGGCGAGACGCTGCTGGAAAGACCGGTCGTTGCGCTCAATGGCGTCGATGAGGCTGGCTTGGTTTCCAGCCTGATCGATGAGGTCAGTTTGTTTTTCTTATCGCTGTTTTCAGGCGATCCGTTGGCCCTTTAAGGTATGGATGATCCGCCTCGAATTGATTTCCCGTGTGATTACCCGATCAAAGTCATAGGTGTGTCGAGTCCAGAATTTAGGTCTGCGGTGATCGCGATTGCGAAAGCCTTTGACCCAAGCTTAACCGATCAAAAAATTGCTTTTAGACCAAGTGCGGCCGGTAATTATGAAGCGATTAAGGTGTCGCTCGTTGCAACAGGCGCAGATCAGTTGGCAAGTTTATTTGAGCAGTTAAAAGCGGTTCCGGGTTTGAAGATGGTGCTTTAAATGGAATCATTGAGGACCCAGGGCTTTGTCGTAAAGTATTTAGGGGTCCAAGACTACGAACGTGTTTTTGCCGCGCAGCAACAATTTACCCGCAATCGGCTAGCACAAGATGCTGATGAGTTATGGGTCCTCGCCCACCCGCCAGTTTTTACGCTAGGGCAGGCAGGTAAACCGGAACACGTGTTGGATGCGGGCTCGATTCCGCTGGTGCGGTCTGATCGAGGCGGGCAAGTGACCTACCATGGCCCTGGTCAGGTTGTGGTCTATACCCTATTGAATATCAGACGTCTGAACTTAACGGTTAAATCATTGGTCACCAGCATTGAGCAGTCAGTGATCGATTATTTAGGCGGTTTAGGACTTCAGGCGGAAACACGAATCGGTGCGCCAGGTGTTTACGTACAACAGCAAAAGATTGCGGCCCTTGGTCTTAGAATCACCCGAGGTTACAGCTATCATGGCCTGAGTTTGAATGTCGCGATGGATTTGGCGCCTTTTGACCGCATTAACCCTTGCGGCTATGAAGGTCTTGAGATAACAGATCTGAAACGACAAGGTGTGGATTGCACAGTGGCCGAAGTCGAAGTGGGATTGACCCAAGCGCTGATCACTCGGCTAAAGGCCCGGGCTGGTCAGGGCAAAAGCGGTCTTACGACACAAGGAGCAGTATTGTAGTGGTTGAAAAACGAAACCGTCTGGTTCAGGGCGAAAAGCTTCGGGGCCAGGAGAAAGTTCGGAGGATTCCGGTCAAGGTGATCCCGAGTGATACGCTGCTGCGCAAGCCGGACTGGATCAGAATCCGGTTAACGGCAAATCCCGAAGTCGACCGAATCAAAGGCATTCTCAGGGCGCGAAAACTGGCGTCGGTTTGTGAGGAGGCCAGTTGCCCGAATCTGCCTGAGTGTTTTTCGCATGGTACGGCGACGTTCATGATTATGGGGGAGATCTGTACGCGTCGATGTCCCTTTTGTGATGTGGCCCACGGGAAGCCCAATCCGTTAGATCCTGATGAGCCTCGGCAGTTGGCTGAAGCGGTAGCAGAAATGGATTTGAAATATGTTGTGGTGACCTCGGTTGATCGCGATGACTTAAAAGACAGCGGCGCTGGGCATTTTGCCGCGTGCATCGCAGCGGTTCGGGAACACAATCCAAGCACGCGATTGGAAGTTTTAGTCCCTGATTTTCGAGGTCGAATGGACATCGCCTTGGCGATTTTACGGGACACGCCACCGGATGTGTTCAATCACAACCTAGAGACGGTACCGCGGCTGTATAAGAAGGCTCGGCCGGGCGCCGATTATCAGTGGTCCTTAGCGTTACTAAAGCGTTACAAAGCCATTCAGCCCTCGGTCATCACCAAGTCCGGATTGATGTTGGGCTTGGGCGAGGACTTAGCCGAAGTCGAAGCGGTGATGCGCGATCTGCGCGCGCATGACGTTGATATGCTCACGCTCGGTCAATATCTTCAGCCAAGCCGGGATCATCTTGCGGTTGAACGCTATGTGCATCCGGATGAGTTTGCGGCCTTGGCCGAGACCGCGCGTGCTATGGGGTTTTCACAAGTTGCCAGTGGCCCATTGGTGCGCTCCTCTTATCAAGCAGATCAGCAGGCTAAGGCGCACTTGGCCCGGCGCATATAGGGCAGTCGGCTCTTTTTTTAAACCTGAACTGATGCCAGCGATTGGTCTTGCCATCAAAGGTGGTCAGCTGGCCGGTATGATCCTGAGCGATGCCGAGGAGGACCCTGAGGGTCTCTAAAGCAAGCAGGCTGCCAATGACGCCGACGAGCGGCGCGATCACGCCAGTGGTGGCACAATCTTGTTGCGCCAGCGCATCCTCACCGTAGAGGCATTGATAACAAGGGCTGCCTGGAACGCTTGGATCAAACGTTAGTAGCTGCCCTTCAAGCCTGATTGCAGCGCCTGAAATTAAAGGTGTGCTGCCTTGAACACAGGCCCGGTTAATCTCTAACCGCGTTTCGAAATTATCGGTGCAATCTACCACCGCATCGACGCCGGCGACGATGGCATCGAGGGCCTGGCCCGTAACCCGTCGAGCGATCGGAACGATTTCAAGGCTACTATTAATTTGTGACAGTGCGTGCGCCGCAGAATCAACCTTGTTGCGGGATAGGTCTGCTTCAGTGTGAACGATTTGGCGCTGAAGATTTCCAAGATCGACAAAGTCGCCGTCAACTAAAGTGATCTTGCCAATGCCGGAGGCGGCAAGATACAGCGCAACAGGACTGCCTAGGCCGCCCAATCCAATGATAGCGACCTTGGCTTTGAGCAGTTTCTCTTGGCCCTCAAGGTCCACTTCGGGCAGTAGGATATGGCGACTATAACGCAACAGTTCTGCGTCGTTCATAGGGTCTCCTTTCGATGTCCCACCACCGCACGCGGATTGCCAGCAAGATCCCAGTGTGCAGTCGGGGCGTAGCCGGCAAGGCGCATCTCGCGCATCACTGTATCTTGTTGAGTATAACCGTGCTCGAGCAGCAGATAGCCATCATTGGCTAACAGGCGGGTGCTCTGATGGATGATCGTCTTTAAATCCGCATAGCCATTGTCTGATGCAACGAGGGCGGATTGCGGTTCAAAAACCAAGGCAGCCAGATGTGAATCAAGCGGGTCGATGTAGGGCGGATTGGCGACAATGATATCCGCTACCATTCCGTCAAAACAGGCTAGCCAATGAGCCGCGACGAAATTCAGATTGCGCAACCCTGCGCCGTTGTGTTGTGCAATGCGGAGCGCTTCGATCGACGCATCGGTTGCGATCACCGACCAGTCTGGGCGAGCGGCTGCAAGGGTTACCGCAATGACGCCAGAGCCTGTCCCGAGGTCGATGATGGTTTTAGGGGCGCTATTCGATTGATTGAGAATGATCTCGATCAATAATTCGGTCTCTGGTCTTGGGATCAGCGTATCGGGCGTGACCTTAAAGTCCAGATCCCAAAACGACTGAGTGCCGATGAGATACGCCACCGGGTGTCCTTGCCGCCTGCGCTCGATCAGTGCCTGGAGTTCGATTAAATGCGTGCTGCAAAGTAAGGACTCTGGATGCGCGATGATATCGCTACGACTGAGCCCGGTCACGTGACCAAGCAATCGTGCCGCATCCCGTCGATCGTCGGGCTCGTTGCCGAGGGCTGCGCTGGCTTCAACAAGCGCTTCTGCAACGGATTTAGCCATCGCCATTTTGATCCAAGCCCAGGGCAGACAATAAATCGGCTTGGTGTTCGCTTCTGAGGGGCTCAATCACAGCATCAAGCTCTCCTGCAATGATTTGCGGCAAGCGATGAAGGGTCAGATTGATTCGGTGATCGGTCACGCGACCGTCCGGATAATTATAGGTTCTTATCTTTTCGGACCGATCGCCGCTGCCAACGAGGGACTTACGCTGCTGCGCTTGCTCCTGGCTTTGCTCACTTTGCGCCTTATCCAGAAGTTTGGCTTGGAGCAGGCTCATCGCGCGCGCACGATTTTTGTGTTGCGATCGTTCATCTTGGCATTCAACAACGATGCCAGTCGGCAGGTGCGTGAGCCGGACAGCTGAGTCGGTTTTGTTAACGTGTTGGCCCCCTGCGCCACTAGCCCGGTAGGTGTCAACGCGAAGATCGTTTTTTTCAATGTCAATGCCGTCGATTGCTTCGATCTCAGGTAAAACCGCAACCGTGCAGGCAGACGTGTGAATCCTGCCTTGCGATTCGGTTTGCGGGACACGTTGCACGCGGTGGGCGCCAGACTCAAACTTGAGTTGTCCGTAGACTTGAGCGCCCTCAAAGCGAACGATCACTTCCTTAAACCCGCCGTGCTCGCCCTCTCGCTGGTTAATGATTTCGGTCTTCCAGCGTTTGGTTTCGGCATAACGCAAATACATTTTAAGCAAGTCGCCAGCAAATATTGCGGCTTCATCGCCGCCGGTGCCGGCTCGGATTTCGATAAACACGTTATTCGCATCATTTGGGTCTTTCGGCAGCAGCAGAATTTGCAGTTCGCTCTCGAGCTCGGTTTGGGTTGCCAGCAAGGTTGTTAGTTCCTCGCGGGCCATGGCTTTGAGTTCCTCGTCGGCGTCATTCAGCATGAGTTCCGTGTCGTGCCGCGCCGCAGTGATTTCTTGGTATTTATTAAATTGCACGACGACCGGTTCTAGTTCAGCGTACTCTTGGGAGTAGGCTCGAAAGCGGTCCTGATCATTGATAACGGTTGCATCGCTCAGCAGCGCCGATAATTCTTCGAAACGCTCTTGAATTTGACTGAGTTTGGTTTCAATCGAAGCTTTCATTAAGCGTTGTCATCCTGATTTAAGCCGAGCAAGGTTTTGGCCTGCTCAATGGCTGCAACATCGCCGTCAATGATCAGAGATTTCAGGCCAACGCTTGGGGTGTGGGCAAGTTTTTGGGTGAGTTGTGTGGCAAGTGTTTTGAGCACCGAGTCGATGTCATCTCCTTGTTTTGCTCTGGCTATGGCTTTGGCTAATTCGGTGTCTTTAAGGTCCTCGAGCTGTTTACGATACCGGACAACCAGATCTTGCCCGGCCCGAGTTTTTTCGCCGTGCGCATAGGTGATGGCGGCATCCCGCACAATGGCTTCGGCGGCAACAGCGGCGGATCGCCTTAAGTCCATGTTCTCAGACACGATATTCTGAAGGTCATCGAGGCTGTAAAGATAAACATCTCGAAGGCTTGTAATCTCGGGCTCGATGTCTCGCGGGACGGCCAAGTCAACTAAAAACATGGGTGCGTGTTTTCGCCGCCGCAGGGCCTGCTCAACCATCCCTTTGCCAATGATCGGCAGACTCGCTCCGGTGGCGGAGATAACCAGGTCGAAGTGTTCAAGATTTTCCGGGAGTTGTTCGAGGCCCAAAACTTCGCCGCCGCAGCGCTCAGCAAGGCGGTTCGCATTGGCCTTGGTTCGATTGGCGATGGTGATTTGGGTGACGCCGGCATCGAGTAACTGTTTTGCTGCCAGCTCAACCATATCGCCAACGCCAACGAGTAAGCAGCGACAGTCAGAGAGGTTGGTGAATAAATTTTTAGCGAGTTTGATCGCGGCGGCAGGGGTTGAGATTAAATGCTGGCCGATCGCCGTGTCTGTTCGAACTTGTTTGGCAACTTGAAAAATTTGTTGGAATAAGCGGTGTAGCGTCGCACCTACGGTGCCGGCAGCGGTTGCTTCGGCAAAGGCGGCTTTAACTTGACCTGTGATTTGAGGCTCGCCTAAGACCATCGAGTCCAGACCGCTGGTGACCCGCATGAGATGCTTGGCGGCGTCCTCCGCCAAATGACTGTAAAGGCTGTCTTGCAAAAGCGTTGAATCTAAATTGTGGTAGCGAGCAAGCCAATCGCCAAGGCGGGTGAGATCCTGCGGGTGCCCGATCGCCACCATTTCTGTTCGATTACAAGTGGAAAGAATAAGCGCTTCGCGCAAACCGATTTCATGACACATTTGCTGCAAGGCCGGCGCGAGAGCGCCCGCGGAAAATACGACCTGCTCTCTGACAGCAAGCGGCGCTGTTTCATGGTTGATGCCGAGCAGTAGAAGTTTCATGATTTAATTCAGTCGATTCCAAATCGGATGACTTTGTTCTCTCGTAAAATTAGAATGACATTCGAAGGCGGGCCTTCGCCGGAATGGGCCTATTGTACGTGGGTTCGTCGCGAAAATCAGTTGCCGTTTTGAGTTCAGTCGGCGCCGGTAGTGCACGATAAGCGCTACAACGATCAGCATGATAGGGGTTTGATATCAGTAACCATTGCAAAACAAGCATCCTGAGCGCGCCGCGATCATCAATGGGTTGGCGGGTCATGCTCATGCTCACGGCCTGCTGTGGTTTCCTGGCTGGCTGTGCGAGCCAAGCGCCGGACGCTGCGGCGCCGGCGTTAAATGAAGTAAATGGCCCAACGGATGCGATTGCTGCAACCCCGCCCGAGCCAGAAGTGTTGGCCTTTCCAGAAGGGACATTGCTTGCGCTGCTAACAGCGGAAGTAGCCGGTTATCGTGGTGATTATCAATACGCGCTAGATCAATACCTCTTGGAGGCGGAGAAGACGCTGGACCCCGGGGTGGCTGCTCGAGTAACCCGGCTCGCCGCTTATATGAAGGCGGATGACAAGTTGTACCAGGCGGCGTCGCTTTGGGTGCAAGCGGACCCAGAGTCCCTAGAAGCGCATCAGTTTTTGGCGGACCAGTTGGTCAAGCGAGCATTGTATGTTGACGCGTTAAAGACGATGCAGACGATTGACCGCCTTGGAGGTGAGGCCCAGTTCGATTACTTCGCCTATCGAGTTGGACAAATGACCCTAAAGGATCGACAAGCTTTGCTGGTCGGCCTTGATGAGATGTTGGTGGTGAATCCGAACGAGCCACAGGTTCTTTTTTCAAAAGCGGCACTGCTTGAGGCACTGGGTGAAGGTCAAGCTGCGCTGGAGACCGCGAACGCTTTGCTGCGTTTAAAGCCCGATGAGCTGAATTTCATTATTTTAAAAGCCAATCTTTTATCGGATTTGAACCAAAAGCGGGCGGCTCGAGCGCTCTTGAGCGAGCAGTTAGTAAGGAATCCGGACCAGCCTAGGTTACGTCTACTGCTTGCGCGGCTGTTGTTCGAGGCGCAAGCCTTTTCTGATGCCCGGGCGCAGTACCAGATGCTGCATGAGATTCGACCAGAAGATGGCGAGATCCTGTTTGCCTTGGCGATGCTGAGTATCGAGCAGGAGGATTTCTCGCAAGCCAGACGACATCTTGGACGACTTGTAAGAACGGATCAAAGGGTCAATCAGGCGCAATATTATTTGGGTTTAGTTGCTGAAAAAACGGGCGATGTTGCTTTGGCCCTGCGCGAGTTTGCCAAAGTGAATGGCGGCTACGAGTATTTGTCAGCCCAAGGTCGAATTGTAGAGCTGATCAGTGTTAACCAGAGTCTTGAGGATGCAAGGGCCCATCTGGCCGAGAAGAAGCTGGCGCACAAGGGGCTTCGAGCACAATTTGACCTGATCGAGGGCCAGCTTTTATCGAGAGTTGATGCCAAGGACGCGCTTTTTAAGCACTTAGATGAAGCGATCGAGGCGCAAGCAGATGACATACCCTTACTGTATTTTAGGGCGATGAGCGGGCAGAAATATGACCGGCTCGACATCTTAGAGCGCGATTTAAAGCAGGTTTTGGCGTTGGACCCGGATAATGCGGACGCGATGAATGCGTTGGGTTATACCTTGGCGGACCAAACCGATCGATACGACGAGGCCTATGTTCTGATTGAGAAGGCGTTATCGCTAAAACCTGATGAGCCCGCTTTCATCGATAGCATGGGCTGGGTTTTATATCGTCTGAATCGGTATGAAGAAGCGATAGACTACCTCGAACAGGCGTTTGAGCAGTTCCCAAATGATGAAGTCGCGGCCCATTTGGGTGAGGTCTTATGGCAGTCTGGAAAAACCCGGCGGGCCAAACGGGTTTGGAAAGAAGCGCTCTCCGAGACCCCTGACAGCACCTTCTTGCAATCTGTCGTAACGCGCTTCCTTGGCTCTTAGAACCTTGCCTGGCATTAAAGTGCTCTTGCTTGCGAGTTTATTGATGCTTGCGGGATGCCAGTCGCGCTCGCCATCTATGATGCCTGCTGGAGATGAGCCTGTCCTAGTCAAAGGACGGCTCTCGGTGACGGGTTTGAACATCAACCCTAATTTTTCACTTGCGCAGCTTGATGCGCGGACACAGAAGCTCAAAATCAGCGCGGCGTTCGGACTGGGCGCAATTGAAGTGGTTTTTGTTGGTGGGCGCGTGCAGCGGGGTTTAGTCGATCAAGTTGAAATGAATCGCGCCGCGTTGCAATCCGCGTTGCTTGATGCCACCGGTCTGGATATACCGCTATCAGTCATCCCTGCCTGGATTCGGGGGTTGCCGCATGAACGGTATAAATGGCGCAGCTTGGAATCAGGGTTCGAGCAACTGGGTTGGCAGATTGTCATATCGCAAGCGCCGGTCGCGGGGCACCCGCAACGGATCGAAGCGGTAAAGGGTGAAACCAAAGTGATTTTGGGGATCAAGGTATGGCAATAGCCTCAGCGCTGTCGCTGCTTGCGCCCGCGAAACTTAACTTGTTTTTGCATGTCCTTGGGCAAAGGCCCGATGGGTATCATGACTTGCAGTCTGTTTTTCGATGCATCAGTTTGTTTGATGAGGTTCAAATACAGGCGCGCGCAACGAATCAACCGCTGACCTTGAGCTGTGACGTTGATCTTGGGGACCCGCAAGACAATCTGGTGCTGCGGGCGGCGGCCTTGTTGCAGCAAAAGTCGAACACCCGTTATGGCGCTCACGTCAGCTTAAAAAAGCAGATTCCGGTCGGGGCTGGGCTGGGCGGTGGCAGCAGTGATGCGGCAGCGGTTTTGGTGGGCCTGAATCATCTATGGTCTTTAAAGTTCTCAGTGGCAGATCTACAGCATTTGGGTGCAGAATTGGGCGCAGATATTCCGTTTTTTATTCAGGGCGGCGATGCATGGGTCTCGGGTGTTGGCGAGCAAATTGAACCGCTTCATCTGGCTGCGCGTTGGTATGTTGTGGCCTATCCTGATGTGGTGATTCCGACAGCGGAGATTTTCTCGGATCCTGATTTGACACGCGACGCCGAGCCAAGCACAATAGCGCGCTTTCTGAAGGCGGAGTCAGCTGAGGTTTGGCGAAATGACCTCGAAGCGGTCGCTACGCGGCGATACCCTGAAGTAAGACGGTTAAAAAACTGGTTAAGCCAGCACGGCGCTGCTAAAATGTCGGGCTCCGGCAGCGCAGTGTTTTTAGAAGTTACATCACAAGCGCAAGCGCAAGCGATCGTCGCCGGGATGCCACCACCGTGGCAAGGATTTAAGGTGGCCGCTGGGAGGATCAAGAGCCTGCAGCGCCAGATTAGCGAGCTAGACAAGGAAAATTGATCGAGGGTCTCGGCGTTCGGTCGTATAATGAAAAAAGTTTAAAGTTGATCCTAAAACGGCAGTTAGGGATCATCGGCGAGTGTTTCGAATTGGGGTGTCGCCAAGTTGGTAAGGCACAAGGTTTTGATCCTTGCATGCGGGGGTTCGAGTCCCTCCACCCCAGC
>Ga0209335_10001406_pt1 | contig 27480 bp, 25 predicted proteins | sample COG_09_FD_184753 | JGI IMG/M metagenome (GOLD analysis project Ga0209335, IMG submission 184753) | Pelagic Microbial community sample from North Sea - COGITO 998_met_09 (SPAdes) (version 2) | ecosystem: Environmental > Aquatic > Marine > Neritic zone/Coastal water | place: Helgoland, sampling...
GGTGGTAGTTATTGGAGGAGGACACGCTGGTTGTGAAGCTGCAGCAGCATCTGCTCGTCTTGGAGTTAACACTGCCCTATTCACACACAAAATTGAGACCATAGGAGAGATGTCCTGCAACCCAGCGATAGGTGGTCTTGGTAAGGGACATCTTGTTAGAGAAATAGATGCGCTAGATGGTGTAATGGGAGAGGTTGCTGATAAATCAGGTATACAGTTTAGATTATTAAATAGAAGTAGAGGGCCTGCAGTCCAAGGACCCAGAACGCAATCTGACAGATCATTGTATCGTAAATATATGCAAGAAAAATTACTAAACTATTGTAATCTAAGCGTTTTTTCTGATCCAGCTATAAGATTTATTTTTGATAAAAATACTATAAGTGGTTTTGAAACAAAGTCAGGCAAAAAAATTCTATGTGGCAAGCTAATCTTAACAACAGGCACATTTTTGAATGGTTTGATCCATATTGGTGATGAGAGAACGCCAGCTGGAAGGTTTGATGAAAAGCCTTCAACAGGTTTAAGTGAACAACTTAAAAAATATGATTTTAAAATAGGAAGACTTAAGACAGGGACACCACCAAGGCTTGATGCCAGAACAATTAAGTATGATAATTTAGAAGAACAGTTTGCAGACGATGATCCTTATTTTTTTTCTTTCCTAACTAAAAAAAATTTAAACAAACAAGTTTCATGTCGGATGACCTATACGAACGAAAAGGTTCATAAGATAATTCAAAAAAATTTAAAAAGAAGTGCCATGTACTCAGGAAGCATACAGGGGGTTGGTCCAAGATATTGTCCCTCAATAGAGGATAAGATAGTAAAATTTGCAGATAAGGACCGTCACCAGATATATTTAGAGCCTGAGGGGCTAAATGACCATACAATATACCCTAATGGAATATCTACCTCTCTACCTGAGGATATTCAGCAAGAAATATGTAACAATATCAGTGGTTTAGAAAATGTTAAGATAATTAGACCAGGTTACGCGATAGAATATGACTATATAGATCCTAGAGAGCTATTTTTAACACTTGAAACAAAAAAAATACAAAATTTATATCTTGCTGGACAGATAAATGGGACCACAGGTTATGAGGAGGCTGCTGCTCAAGGATTGATCGCAGGGGTAAATGCTGCTTTATCTTTTAAGAAGGATGAGCCCTTTATTCTTGATAGATCTGACGCTTACATTGGAGTTATGATAGATGATTTAGTAACCAAGGGTGTTGCAGAACCCTACAGAATGTTTACCTCAAGAGCTGAATATAGATTAAGTTTAAGGGCAGATAATGCTGATCAAAGATTAACAAATAAGGGCATTGATATTGGTTTAATATCAAATAAAAGAGAGAATATATTTAAGGATAAAGAGTCAAAATTAAAAATAATTACACAAAAAATGTTGGAATCATCAATTTCTCCAACAAAGATAAAAAAATTTGATATAAAAATTGCAAAAGACGGAGTATTAAGAAAATCTAATGAAATATTAACTCAAAAAGGAGTTGATATGAAAAAAATTAGAGAAATTTGGCCAGATATACCTTTTTTCGATAAAAAAATAGATGAACAAATAGAAACCAATGCCCATTATAGAGGATATCTTAAGAAACAAAAAGCCGATATATTAGCTTTTAAAAGAGACGAAAACTTAATTATTCCTGATGGAGTTAATTATAATGATCTTTCAGGCCTTTCAAATGAAGTAAAAACTAAATTCAAAGAAATTAAACCAAAAACTATGGGACAGGCACTTAGAATAGATGGTATAACACCGGCTGCTGTTTATATTTTGTTGTCACATGTAAAAAGAAAGTCTATTAAGCTTTTAGCTTAATGAAAGAAATTTTTAAAAAATATCCACTACTAAAATATCATAATGTTCCACGTGAAACATTTTTAGATTTTGAGAGCTTCATTTCTATGCTTCAAAAAAAAAATGAAGAAATGAACATTATTAGTAAAGAAACCGCTAAAAATGAGGTAATTAGAGATCGCCATATAGTAGATTCAGCACAAATCATTGATTTTATTGACTTAAATAGTAATATAATAACCGATATAGGTTCTGGTGGAGGTATGCCTGGTATAGTCATATCAATTATGATCAAAAACTTAAAAAATTTAGCAAAAGTTAATTTGTATGAAAAAAGTCATCATAAGAGCTCTTTTCTTAGAAAAGTGTCTAGAGATCTAAAATTAAATACAGAAGTTATACAAAGAAATATTTTTGAGACACAAAATCTAGAGTCAGGTACTATAATGGCAAGAGCTTTTAAACCTCTGCCAATAGTATTAGAGCTAGTTTATAAAAACTTTAGTAGTTATAAAAATTTAATATTGTTCATGGGAAAAAACGGAGAAAAAATTTTAGAAGAAACTTTGAAATACTGGGATTTAGATTTTGAAAAGAAAAAAAGTATTACAAGTGAAGATTCATTTTTATTAAATATAAAAAATATTAAAAAAAAAAACTAAAAAATTAGATGCAAATTGTTTCTGTAATAAATCAAAAGGGTGGGGTTGGAAAAACAACAACAGTCATCAACCTTGCAGCTGGTTTAGCCCAACAAGAAAAAAAAGTTTTAGTAATTGATTTAGATCCACAAGGAAATGCCACTACTGGACTTGGTCTATCCAACTTAGAAAATTCTAGTGACACAATTTATGGTGTGCTGAACGGAACGAGGTCAATTCCAGAGGTGATTAGAAAAACTGACTATAAAAATTTGGACATAATCACTTCTAATGTAGACTTGTCCGGGCTGGAAGTGGAAACAGCTAGTGACAATGAAAGAGCATTTATTTTAAAGGTTAAATTAACCGCGTATTTAAATGATTATAGAGGATCGTATGATTATATACTAATAGACTGCCCACCGTCGTTAAGTTTACTTACGGTCATGGCTTTGGTTTCATCTCACTCACTTGTAGTTCCACTGCAAACAGAATTTTTTGCTTTAGAGGGTTTAACACAATTAATGAAGACCATTGAGCGGATAAAAGTTAACTTAAATCCAGAATTAAAAATCAGGGGAATTCTTTTGACCATGTATGATAAGAGAAATAAATTATCTAGTCAGGTTGAAAAAGAAGCGAGAGATTATTTTAAAGAGAAAGTTTATCTTACCATCATACCAAGAAATGTAAGGTTGTCCGAGGCACCATCTCATGGCATGCCAGTTTTAATTTATGACAAGTCATGTGTAGGCAGTAAATCATATTTTAGTTTTACAGATGAATTTATCAACCAAGAGCGAATAATAGGGAGCGCTGCATAATGGATACAAATAAAATTAAAAAAGGGCTGGGTAGAGGTTTGTCGTCCTTAATAGGTGAAACAAAAAAAGAAATAAATGTTAATAAATTATCTATAAGTGATTTGGTTAGTAATAAATTTCAGCCAAGAAAAACCTTTGACGAAGACAATCTACAAGATTTGACAAACTCAATTAAAGAGAGGGGGATTATCCAACCAATTATTGTTAGAAAATCAAGTGATAATAATTCTAAATATGAAATAATTGCTGGAGAGAGAAGATGGCTAGCAGCTCAAAAAGCAGGCCTCCACGAAGTCCCTGTTGTTATTACTGATGTTGATGATTTAAAATCGTTAGAGTTTGCCATTGTTGAAAACGTTCAAAGAAAAGATTTAAATGCAATAGAGGAAGCTCGAGGCTACCAACGTCTTATTACTGAATTTTCTTATGACCAAGAAAAAGTTGCTCAATTTATTGGAAAAAGCAGAAGCCATATAACTAATTTTTTAAGATTATTAAGTTTGCCAGATTCTATTTTGACACTAATCGAAAAAAAGAAATTAACGCCAGGTCATGCAAAGACTTTAGTTGGTTTGGATAATGTAGAATTTGTTGCACAAAAAATAGTTGAAAAAAATCTTTCAGTTAGACAAGCAGAAAACTTTGTCAAAATTTTTAAGAACAACAAAAGACCCCCCAAAAAACCTGTGGATGCTAATTTACAAGCCTTAGAATTTTCAATTAGAGAAAAGATTGGTCTCAATATTACGATTAAAAATAAAAAAAATAATACAGGATCTTTGATGTTGGAATATAAAGATTTGGATCAATTAAATAAGATAATTGAAATTATAAAGTCTAATTACTAGTATTAGTTGATTGCTTTATTATAAAATCATAAAGAATATTAATAGAGCTATTTGAGTATTTCTTAATTAAAAGCTCAACCTCGTTTATTTCATAAATTAATTTTTCAATATTTTCATAAGACCAATTTTTTATTTGTAGTTTTACAATTTCTTTATCCTTCCAGAAGATTGGAGGTTTATAGCTCGAAATTACAGTATCAATATTTTTTGTTTCCTTCACGTCTTTGCTTAATTTAATTAGCCTTTTTGATTTTATTAGAAAACTTCTTACAATAAGCATGCAGTCGTCTAAAGAATATTTATTTTCGTTAAGAATATGAATAGTTTTTTTTTTATTCTTAGATAAGCAAGAATCTACTAATTCAGAAACATTATAATTTTCAGCTAAATTAGTAAGGTTTATAATATCATGTAAACTTATTTTTTTTTTATTCGTGATAAAGCTATCTATTTTTTGCAGTTCGTTTCTTAGGTTTTGTCTATCACCTCTAGATCTGACAGTTATTAAATTTATTAACTGTTGAGAAACAGGTATTTTTTTTTCTCTAAAAAAAACACTAACCATTGCAGATAATGTTTGTTGATTGTCCTCATAAAATGCAACACAGACTGTTTTACTATTTTTTTCGAATAAAGTTCTAAGTTTTGATTTTTTTTCAAGTGCATTTGCATTTAAAACTAAAGTTATATCGGTAATTTTTTTTTCAATTATTTCTTCAATTATTTCTTTTAGTTTATCTGTTGCTCTATTTACAATAAATAGTTTCTCTTCCTCAAAAAATGATTTTGATAAAATATCATTAAAAAAATTTTCTTTATTATTAAGAATATCACTTTCATCATAGTTATAAGTACACTCAGTATGTTTTTTTTTAAATTTTTCTTCTATTATTTGATTCTTATGACCTTGATTTTCTCCATAAAACAAAAAATATTTATTCTTATGATCAATTTTATTAAGCTCAAAGGTTTTAATAATCATCTATAGTGACTGTAGACTAATAAGAATTTCTTGTGAAATTTTATTAGTTATGTTTTCTATAATCGTTTTTTTGTACTCATTTAAATTGAATTTATTTGCCTGATTGTTGTAGTTAATACTTTTGTCGAATTTTAAAATATTAATGGGAAGCTCTGTATTTCTTTTAAAAACTTTTACTTTAACATCCAAAATTATATCGTAGGTTAGAGGGTTTCCCTTAGAGTCTTTTGATGCGATATTATTGATTATATTCGATTCGATTTCTAACAAATAAACTATTTTATTTTCACCCTTTAATTTATTATTATTAATATTTTTTGATATTTTTTTTGTTATAACATCATTGTTAATATTTTTAATGTCTTCTATATAAAAAGATAAATTTTTTGTTGAAAATAAAGGTTCATATCCGGCACAACCAAATATTGAAAAAATACAAAGATAAAAGAATATTTTTTTCATTTTAATATTAAATTAATTAACCTACCCTTAACATATATTGTTTTTATAATCGTCTTATCTTTAAAATATTTTTTATATTGGTCGTCTGATTTAATAAGATTTAATAATTCTTTTTCATCAATTTTTGTATCGCATGAAATAAGACCCCTTTTTTTACCATCTAATTGAACAACTATTTCAAGAGTTTTCTTTTCTAAAAGTTTTTTATTAATAATGGGCCAATCAAGACTCTCTTTCTTATAAACTTCATTTATGCATTCAGATGAAAAATGAGGAATAACTGGATTCATAATTGTTAAAATTTTTACATAGTTTTCTAACAATACTGAATTATTTATTTTATTTATTTGTAACTTTGATAAAAAATTATATATCTCATGAAAATTTGCGATAATGACATTATAGTGAAAGCTATCTAAATTTTTTGTTACTCTGTCTATCATTTCATTTGTAAATGACTGAAACTTTTCTTCAATTAAATTTTTTTCTTTTATTTCTATTTTTTTAGAAGAAAAAATCTCATCTTTTATGTTTTGATGTATTAGCCAAAATTTATGAACAAATTTATATGCAGCAAGCATACCTTGATCTGACCACTGAACATCTTTTTCTGGTGGGCTATCAGATAGGATAAATAATCTTACCGCATCCGCACCATAGTTTGCTATCATTTCTTCTGGATCAATTATATTTTTTTTAGATTTTGACATAGACTCTGAAGCACCAACCTTAACTTTTTTTTCTAAATTTCCTTTTATAAAAAAATCACTACCATTGACAGTTTCTATTTCTTTAGGACTTAACCAAAGACCATTTTCATCTTTATAGGTTTCGTGACAAACCATTCCTTGAGTAAACAGCCCCAAAAAGGGTTCGGTAATGTTAATTTTTTCATTTTTATTTCCTAGTGCGCGCGTAAAAAACCTTGAGTAAAGTAGATGAAGTATAGCGTGCTCAACTCCACCTATATATTGATCAACAGGCATCCAGTAGTCAATTTCATCGTGACTGAAGCCATGGTCCTCATTGTTTGGTGAACAAAATCTTAAAAAATACCATGATGAGTCGACAAAAGTGTCTAAAGTATCAGTTTCAATTGTACAATCTTCACCATTAATTTTAATTTTTTTCCACTCATGTTGATGTTCAAGTGGATTGCCAGTTGTATTTAAATCAATTTCTTCTGGAAGTTTTATTGGTAAATTTTCTAAGGGTATCTTTATAGCCTCATTATTTTTATTGTAAGCGATTGGAATTGGGCAACCCCAGTAACGTTGTCTAGAAATACCCCAATCTTTTAATCTAAAGTTAATTTTTTTTTTTCCGATTTTTTTATCTTCTAGTATTTTTAAAGTTTCAGAAATAGATTCATTTGGTGCTTTTAAATCGTTTAAGAAATCTGAATTAAAAATTATTCCTTCGCCTGTATAAGCTTCTCTATCAATTTGAAATTTATTATTTTCACTTTCAGGTCTAACAACAGGCAAAACTTCTAAGCTATATTTATTGGCAAAATCTAAATCTCTTTGATCATGTGCAGGACAACCAAAAACCGCACCAAACCCATAATCCATTAAAACAAAATTTGCAAAATAAACTGGAACTTTTTTTTTATTGAGAGGATTTATCGCTACAAGACCAGTTTTAAAACCTATTTTTTCAGCTTGAGCAATAGATTCTTCCGTAGTCCCTGTTTTAGAACAATCTTTTTTAAATTCTAAAAATTTATTATTTTTTTCATAGAATTTTGAGATTGGATGATCAGGTGAAATTGCTAAAAATGAAAAACCAAACAATGTATCGGGCCTAGTCGTAAAACATTTAATTTCTTTAACTGGTAGATCTCCTTCAATTTCAAAACTAATTTCACAACCATAAGATCTACCTATCCAATTTTTTTGCATAGTTTTGACTTTGTTTGGCCATTGGGTTAGATGATCTAGTCCATCGAGAAGTTCCTGAGAAAACTTAGTAATGTTAAAAAACCACTGATTAAGTTTTTTTCTTTCAACAATAGCGCCAGAACGCCACCCACGACCATCAATTACCTGCTCATTGGCAAGTACGGTTTCATCGATTGGATCCCAGTTTACATAGCTTTCTTTTCTATAGACCAAGCCTTTGTCGTATAGTTCTAAAAAAAAGACTTGTTGATGTTTGTAATAATCTGGAGAGCAGGTTGAAATTTCTCTTTCCCAATCAATAGAAAGACCAAGCTTTTTTAATTGAAACTTCATAGTCTCAATATTTTTTTCAGTCCAATCTTTAGGATTTAAGTTGTTTAATCTTGCAGCATTTTCAGCTGGCATACCAAAAGAGTCCCAACCCATTGGATGTAAAACATTAAACCCTTGAAGTTTTTTGTACCGTGAAAGAACATCACCAATTGTATAGTTTCTAACATGGCCCATATGAATATTTCCCGATGGATAAGGAAACATTTCTAAGCAATAGAATTTTTTTTTGCTTTTATCTACTTCGGCACGGAATACTTTTTTATCATCCCAATAGGTTTGCCATTTTTCTTCTATATTCTTAAAATTATATCTTTCCACTTTTTCAATAGTAATTTAATTTTTTAAAAAGACTTATTATTTTGAATCTTTATCTATAATTGGTTTTTTTGACCTTTTACTCGCAAAAGTTTTATCACTTTGGATTTTATAAATTGCTGCCTGTCTTAAAATTTTATCTTTAATTTGAAAATTTAAGTCACTTTTTATTTCTTTTGTAGAGCAAACATTGTTGACACAAACTCGTTTATATAAATTAACAACTAATCCATCAGCTCTAATTTCGTTACTTAAAAATCTGATAGTAATTTTAATTGCTTCGTCTGGGTTTTCTTCTGAATACCAGTCAGTAATTAATACACCTCCAGAGTAATCAGCATTAGCTAGAGAAACAAAGCTTAAAGTATCTAAAGATGCTTTCCACAAGGGGTTTGAAGATGCAAATAAAAATGTGCCGTTATTTTTATTAGACTTGAAGAGTTTCATTCCTTTGCCTTCAATTACATTTTGTTGTGCTCTTAACTTCCCATTAGGCTCAATTACGGGACTTGGTTTTGCCCTGTTAGGCTGTGTGCATCCATATAATAGGTTGCCAACAACCAAAATAAGTAAGAAAAACTTAATATTTTTATAAATAATCATGATTTTGTATTGTTTAGCTTAATAATTGCTAATTATAAAGGGTAATTGTTAATAGTGATAAATATATCACATATGTTCAAAATAAACTTTGTTAATAAAGAAAAGTAAATAAAAAAACTCTACAAATGCTATTTATTCGACATTCATATGAATAATATAAACAAAAGGAATAAAATGAATAACATTAAGAAAATTGGACTTTCAGCGTTAGCTGGATCTCTAGCTATGGTGTCAGCGAACGCTGTAGATTACACTATGTCAGGTGGTTTAACAGCCGTTGCGACAACTCAAGATGACCCAAATACTGCTGCAAACAGTGGTAAAGGTTTAGGAATGAAAACAGATCTAAGTTTCAGCGCAAGCGGTGAACTAGATAATGGTTTCACAATTGATTACGTGATGGCAGTTGATACTGCTGGTGCTTTATCAAACACTTCATCTCAGATGAAAGTTGGTATGGGATCACTTGGTTCATTCCACATAAATAACGAAGGTGGTTCATACGCAAATGCGATTGATGATATGACTCCTGCTGCTTACGCTGGTCCTTGGGATGGTATAAGTGCGGGTACTAACCCAACTTTCTTTGGTGTAGCTGTTAATGGTGGTTCTGTTACTTACAGAATTCCTGCACAAGAGTTTGAAGGTCTTACTTTAAACGCTGGGATAGATTATGACCCTAACCAAGGTGTTGGTGGAGCAACAGGTGGTAGTATTGATACTACTGCTGATTCAGCAAGTGCTGTAGTTGTTCAACTTGGATCAACTATAGGTGATGGAAATTTATCAGTTGGTGCTGGTTATGAAGTGTTAGGAAACACTGCTACTGCTATAGCTGAAGAAGGTCAACACGTTACTGGATATATCAAATATGAAAACAAGGGTCTATCTATGGCTTACCAAGAAGTTTATGGTAACACAAAACATAATGCAGCTGCTGAAGGTGCAGACAAAGAAGGAAGATTTATGTCTGTAGCTTACACAATGGGAGACTTAACAGTTTCTGCTGGTAAAGCTGACTATGATGTTGCTGCAGTATCTGATACAGCTGCTTTAGTAACTCAAGAACAGACGGCAATTCAAGCTGCTTATGTAATGGGTGCAATGACAGTATCAGTATCAATGGCTGAAACAGACAATCTTGCTGGAATCAGTGCACAAAACTATAATGAAAACACATTAGCTGTTTCATTCGCGTTTTAATTAGTTAAAAAGTTTAGAAACCGGCCTAATTTTTTAGGCCGGTTTTTTTTATCCAAGAAATTCCTGCAAAACCAGAGCATAAAACAGATTTCAATTTTTTAAAATTAGATAAATTAATACCCCCTAAAGCTATAATCTTTACATCACAGGAATTTGAAATTGAGTTAAATTTTAAAATACCTAAAAAAAAATTCGATTTTTTTGTTTTAAAAATAGGAGCAATAAATACCTCAGTGCAACCTTGTTTATGTTTTTTTATTAGCTGAATTTTGTTGTGTGCAGAACCAATTATCTTAAATTTTTTGTGAGCAGTTAAGTTTTTAAAGTTAGATAAATTGTTAAAAGATGGAATATAAACACCATCCAATTTAAGGTTTAGTGCAACTTTTAGATTGTTTGAAATATAAAATTTTCTTTTTTGTTTAATGCAAATATTTCTAATTTCTTTAATAATATCTATATCTAATTTATCTTTATAATTTCTATATATTAAGGAAATATTTATATTTAAATTCTTTATTTCATCTCTATTGAAGTTGTTTATAAAATAGTAGATGTTAGGTTTATTATGCATAATGTAGTTACTAAATTAATATCGATTCAAAAAGAAATACAGGAAAAAAACAATAAAACAAAAGTTATTGCTGTATCTAAAACCTTCAAAATAGAAGATATAATTCCACTAATTAATCATGGACACAGGGATTTTGGTGAAAATAAAATTCAAGAGGCAGTCCAAAAATGGACTTCGGTAAAAGAAAATTATTCAGATATTAATTTACATATGATTGGTAAAATTCAATCAAACAAAGTTAAACTTATTCTGCCTTTATTTGAATATGTGCACTCATTAGATAGTGCAAAATTAGCAGAAAAAATTTCAGAAGAACAAAAAAAATATAAAAAAAATATTAAAATTTTTATACAGGTAAATATAGGTAATGAAGAACAGAAATCAGGTATTAGTCCTAATGATGTTGAGGTTTTTAAAAATAAATGTGTTAATGAATTAAATCTTAATGTTATAGGATTGATGTGTCTCCCACCAAAAGATACAGAGTCGTCTATTTATTTTAAAGAGATGAATTATCTTTTAAAAAAAATAAATTTAAAAGAATTAAGCATGGGCATGTCCAATGATTATTTGAGTGCAATAGAATACAATTCTTCTTATGTTAGAGTAGGCTCCAAAATATTTGGAAATAGAATTTAGTAAATTTTTATTTTACTATTTTTGGTAATTAATCTTAAAATTATTAATAAATCTTTTTTTACCACTGCAACACACCCATTTGTTTTCTTATAATTTTTTGTTAGATGTAAAAAAATTGCACTTCCTATTGATGATTTGATATTTTTAGTATTATAGTTAATTACAATCAAATAATCATATGAATTATCTTTTCTAAATAATTTTTCATGCCTTATTTTTTTGTTAACCTTTATCTCTTTGTTGTAAAATTTGTTAGTAACATCATCACACCATCCCATATCTCTTTTTATAATTTTAGTTTCAATATTTGATATAGGTTTTTTTACTCTATCGGCTCTATAATATAATTTACCTAAAGTAAAAAGTCCCTTTGGTGTACATTTATCACCCTCTCTTTTTTTGGAACTAACCCCATTTTTTCCAATGGAACATTTTAAAATAAAGTCATCTAATTTTAAGGTATCTTTATTTTTAAGCTTTATTAGCATAAGCTAAAATTTTATGACAAATCAAATTGTAAATATAGTAGAATTTTCAATATTGCACGATATTCTAGATGAAATTAAATCCATTTTTTCATTTAAAATATCTAATTTTTCAAACACACAAGATTTTCTAAATCACGAAAATAATAAGGATTTAGATGTCTCCAACTCAATAATTATTTCTAATAAAAATAGCAATCATTCGTTATTGTCCAAAACAATTAATCCTAAAAATTTAATCTTGATAGAGAATATACCAATAAGAATAGGTCCGCTAATAGATAAGATAAATATACTTTTGATAAAAAAAAAATATAATTTTCAATCACAATTTAATATTAAAAATTATATAATAAATTTAAACTCAAAAGTTATTTCAAATCAATTAAACAGCTTGAAACTCACAGAAAGAGAAATTGATATTATTTTATTTTTGAAGGAAAAAGAGAGTCCACAATCTGTTAATAATCTTCAAAATGAAGTATGGAATTATTCAAGCACTTTAGAAACACATACTGTAGAAACTCATATTTATAGATTGAGAAAAAAGTTTAAAAATTGTTTTAATGATGAGGACTTTATTTCAAGTTCAAAAGAAGGTTATAAAATTTAGTTTAATCTAGCACCCACTTTTTGAATTATTTTAGAAGACATTTCCGTTCCTTTTGCAAGACTTTCTTTTGTTGATAGGTTGTTTAGACATCCATGAAGAAATCCTGAAGCAAATAAATCTCCAGCTCCTGTTAGATCAGTAATTTTTAAATCTTTTTTAGCTTCATGTTCATTTATTTCACCATCAACTATAGCAACACTTCCATTAACACCACGAGTGATAATTAATGATTTTTTCAATTCTTTTCCAAAAGTAATAATATCATCAAAGCTTTTTGCACTGATTAACGATTTTATTTCTTGTTCATTAGCAAAAGTAATATCTAGCTTATTTTTTACTAATTCTAAAAAATCTATCTTATGTCTTTCAACACAAAACTGGTCTGACAGAGACATTGCAGTTTTATTGGAAAGTGATAGGGCCTTATTAAATGCAGATTTAGGCTCGCCTTCATCCCATAAGTAACCCTCAAGAAATATCATTTCACTTTGTTTTACAGCTTTCTCATCAATATCTTTTTCATTAATTTTGCCAGCTATACCTAAGAATGTCACCATTGTTCTTTCTGCATCAGGAGTAATTAAAATTAAACATGTCCCAGTTGGCAAAATTTCGTCTTTTTTACTATAAAAATATTTAACCTTTTCTTTAGTTAGACCTTCTTCATATTTTTGACCCAGATTATCAGCGTTAATTTTACCAATAAATCCAACATCATTTCCTAATTGAGATAAACCAACGATAGAATTTGCAACAGATCCACCAGATACAGTTTCTTCAATTTTTAGAGTGGATAAAAGTTTTTTAAATTCATTTTCATCTACTAGCTTCATAGTACTTTTTGTTAACCCATTTTCTAATAAATATTGATCATTTACTTTACATATAACATCAACAATTGCATTTCCTATTCCTAGTATTTTCATCTTAAGCTTTTTTTATTTTAATTGGATTTATACGATTAGGATAACAAGTCGTACAAATTTTACAAGTCAAACCATAACACTCTCTTGCTTTACAAAATTCTCTTCCATAATAAATTATTTGTAAATGTAATTTGCTCCATGTTTTTTTAGGAAACATTTTTTTTAGATCCTTCTCTGTTTGAATAACATTTTTCCCATTTGTTAAACCCCACCGTTGGGCTAGTCTATGAATATGGGTATCAACAGCAAAGGCGGGTATACCAAAACCTTGAGACATGACAACACTTGCAGTTTTATGGCCTACACCAGGTAGTTTTTCGAGCTCCTCGAAGGTTTTTGGTACTTTCCCATCATGCTTTTCCAAAAGCTGTTTAGACATTAAATAAATACTTTTTGCTTTAACTCGGAAAATACCTATACTTTTAATTAATTTTTCAATTTTTTTTCTACCCAATTTTACAAAATGTTCAGGTTTATAATATTTCGGGTAAATATTTTTAGTTACATTATTAACGTTTAGATCAGTGCATTGTGCTGATAAAAGAACTGATGTTAAAAGAGTAAATTTGTTTCTATGATCTAGAGGAATAGGAGTTGTTGGATAAATTTTATTTAGAATTTTAAGTATTTTTTTTGCTTTTTCTTTTTCATTCATTACTTAAAATTCAATAAGTCTCTCATAGAATAGAGCCCAGGCTTTTTATTGATTAGCCATTTTGCAGCAGTCAAAGCACCATCAGAGTATAGAGCTCTATCAAATGCTTCATGGTTTAATTTTATAATTTCTTTACCACTTGAGAATGCCACCTCATGTTCTCCAATAATTTCACCTTTTCTAATTGAGTTAAAATTAATCTTTTTTCCATAAGGAATAGATCTTTTATTTAAAAACTTTCTACCAATCAAATTATAAAAATTTTTATTTTTCCCATCAGCAATACCTTGTCCAAGCATTAAAGCAGTTCCTGAAGGATAATCTTTTTTATACTTATGATGAACCTCAAATACCTTACTCAAATATTCTTCATTCAGTGATTTTGAAGCTATTTCAGTTAAATACATTAGTAAATTAACACCTAAACTCATGTTACCAGCTTTTAATATAGGAATTTTTTTTGAAAACTTTTTTATTAAATTCTCATCTTTTTTATTGAATCCAGTTGTACCAATAACTACTCTTTTTTTCAGCCTGGTTGCAATTTTAAGGATTTCTAGAGTACATTTTGGAACTGTAAAATCTACTATCACATCAGTTTTTTGAAAAGCTAACTCAGTATTTAATTCGAGGTTAATCCCAGATATTTTTTTATTAATAGGTCTATTTTCTGTAAGAGCTACTAATTTAAAGTTTTTATTAACTTTTGAGGATTTAATGAGTTGTTGTCCCATTCGTCCAAGACATCCAGAAATCGCTAAATTAATTTTTTTCATTAATAAAAAATATTAACCTTTTTTAGCTTATTAGTCTTTTAGTTTTTCCAAAAACTTTTAGCTTTTTGGAAGAATTTTTTAATACTTGGGTTTGACTTTTCATTCTCGATTTCTCTAAATTTTTCAAGTAGTGCTTTTTGTTCTTTGTTTAACGAGATGGGAACCTCAGTATTTACTTGAACATAAAGATCACCATTTCCACTACCACGCATGTAAGGCATTCCTTTACCCTTTAATCTAAATTGTTTCCCATTCTGAGTTCCATCAGGTATCTTAATTTTTGCTCTTCCACCATCAATTGTTGGTATTTCAATTGTGGTACCTAGCGCAGCATCAGCTATAGAAATTGGAAATTCAAAAAATAAATTTTCGTCTGACCTTTTAAAAAGATCATGACTATGAACGTTAACAAATAGATACAAGTCTCCACTAGCCCCACCTTTGGTTCCTGCTTCACCCTTACCAGCCAATCTAATTCTTGTTCCATCATCAACACCCTTCGGTATTGTTACAGATATTTTTTTTGAAGCTTGTTTATTACCTTGACCGTTACAATCAGTACATGGATTTGTAATTTCTTCACCACTTCCTGCACACTGAGGACAGGTTTGTTGAACAGTAAAAAAACCTTGGTTAGACCTAACTTTTCCATTCCCTCCACAAACTGTACATTTATCAGGGGAAGACCCTGGTTTAGACCCATTACCTTTGCAGGTATTACATTTTTCTGTGGTTGAAAATTTTATATCTTGTTTTTTTCCTTCATAAGCCTCTTCAAGCGTAATTGATAAATCATATCTTAAATCAGAGCCTCTGTTGTTAGAGTTTCTTCTTCCTCCAGATCTTCCTCCACCACCAAAATCTCCAAAAAAATCTTCAAAAATATCTGAAAAATCAGCTCCACCAAAACCACTACTTTGTCTTCCACCACCTCCTTCAAAAGCAGCATGTCCAAAGTTATCATAGTTTTGCTTTTTTTCTTGATCAGAAAGAATACCGTACGCTTCTCCAGCTTCTTTAAATTTATCTTCAGAGGCTTTATCGCCAGGATTTTTATCAGGATGATGTTTTACTGCTAGTTTTCTATAAGCAGATTTTAATTCCTCAGGGCTTGCATTTTTGCTAACACCTAAGACGTCATAAAAATCTCTTTTAGCCATAAGTTACTCTAAGATGATAGTTGTATTAAGTCTTAAGCGCTTTTTTCTTTGTCTTCTTCTTTTTTATCCTCTTTTACTTCTTCATCTTTGCTTTCTTCTTTTACCTCTTCAAAGTCTGCATCAACTACATTATCGTCTTTTTTTCCTTCACCATTCTTATCACCTTCTTTAGATGAACCTTCTTTTTTCTCTTGAGATTTGTAAATCGCTTCGCCTAGTTTCATGGAAGCTTGAACTAAAGTTTCTGTTTTTTTCTTAATATCTTCGATATCAGTTCCTTTAATCGCTTCTTTCAAAACAGATGAAGCATCTTCTATTGCTTTTTTGTCTGCATCTGAAACTTTGGCACCATGTTCTTTTAGATTTTTTTCTGTTGAGTGAATTAAAGTATCAGCTTGATTTCTAGCATCGACAGATTCTCTTTTTTTCTTATCTTCATCTTTGTTTGCCTCTGCATCTTTAACCATCTTTTCAATTTCTTCTTCACTTAAACCACCCGAAGCTTGAATTTGAATTTTTTGCTCTTTTCCAGTTCCCTTGTCTTTTGCAGAAACACTAACAATTCCATTTGCATCAATATCGAAGGTTACTTCAATTTGAGGTATTCCTCTTGCAGCTGGTGCAATACCAACTAATTCAAAATTTCCTAACATTTTATTATCAGAGGCCATTTCTCTTTCACCCTGAAGAACCCTTATTGATACAGCAGGTTGATTATCATCTGCTGTAGAAAAAACTTGGCTTTTTTTTGTTGGGATTGTTGTGTTTTTTTCAATTAATTTAGTTGAAACACCACCTAACGTTTCGATTCCAAGAGACAAAGGTGTTACATCTAAAAGCAGCACATCTTTAACATCTCCTTGAAGAACACCAGCTTGAATAGCAGCACCCATTGCAACAACTTCATCTGGGTTTACACTTTTATTTGGATCTTTTCCAAAAAAGTTTTTAACTTCATCCAAAACTCTTGGCATTCTTGTCATACCACCAACCATTACAATTTCATCAATTTCATTTGCAGTAAGACCAGCATCTTTAAGTGCAGTTTTACAAGGAGGTAATGTTTTTGAAATTAAGTCTTCAACCAAAGCCTCTAATTTTGCTCTAGTCATTTTTAAATTAATATGTTTTGGACCTGTCTTATCTGCAGTTATAAATGGTAAATTAACATCAGTTTGTTCAGCAGAAGAAAGCTCAATCTTTGCCTTTTCAGCAGCTTCTTTTAGTCTTTGAAGAGCCAGCTTGTCAGTTCTTAAATCTATGCCATTATCTTTTTTAAATTCTCCAATTAAATAGTCAACAATTGTGTTATCAAAATCTTCTCCACCTAAAAATGTATCACCATTAGTAGATTTAACTTCAAATACACCATCACCCAATTCAAGAATGGATACATCAAAAGTTCCACCACCTAAATCATACACAGCAATTTTTTTATTCTCTTTTTTCTTGTCTAAGCCGTAAGCTAAAGAAGCTGCAGTAGGTTCATTTATAATTCTTAAAACTTCTAATCCTGCAATTTTACCAGCATCTTTTGTAGCTTGTCTTTGAGCATCATTAAAGTAAGCAGGAACAGTTATTACCGCTTTAGTTACCTCTTGACCCAAATATTTTTCGGCTGTTTCCTTCATTTTTATTAGAATAAATGCTGATATTTGAGAGGGAGAATATTTCTCACCTTTAGCTTCAATCCAGGCATCGCCTTTTTCCGAATTAACGATTTTAAAAGGTGCTGCTGCAATATCCTTTTTTACAGTTGGGTCTTCAAAATTTCTTCCAATTAATCTTTTTACAGCAAATATAGTGTTTTCAGGATTGGTTACTGCTTGTCTCTTTGCGGGCTGCCCGACGAGCTTTTCACCATCATCAGTAAAAGCAACAACAGAAGGAGTTGTTCTTGCACCTTCTGCATTTTCTAAAACTTTAGGCTGACTACCTTCCATGATTGATACACATGAATTTGTTGTTCCTAAATCAATTCCTATAATTTTGCTCATAATTTAAATCCTATCCTTCATATAAGTGTTAATTTTTAATGTACAAGTTCTGACAAATATTATTAATTGTCTGAATTCGCTTTATTTTCCTCACTTTTTTCTTCTTTATTTTCAGTTTTCTTTGAAACTCCGACTAAAGAAGGTCTAAGCAACCTATCTTTCATCATGAAGCCTTTTTGAATTTCTTGAATGATTGTGCCAGGTTCTTTTTGATCATCATCAATTTCCATCATGGCTTGGTGAAAATTTGGATCAAGTTTTTTACCAATTGCATCTAAAGGAGTAATCCCATTTTTTGATAAAATAGAAACCATATCCTTATTTATAATATCAAAATGTTCTAAAGTTTTTTTTAAAGCTTCTGAATTTTTTAAGACCTCATCACTTTCTAGTATCAGCTTTGATCTTTCTAAATTATCTATTAAGTTTAAGGTTTCTTTTGCAAAAGCAAAACCTCCATAATTAAAAGCATCTTCTCTTTCTTTTTCAAATCTTCTTCTCTGGTTTTCCATTTCAGCAAAAGCTCTAGCTAATTTATCCTCTAGTTCTAAAATTTTTTCCTCAGGAGTAACTTCTTTTGGTAGTTTGTTACTTTCTGAAGCATCAGGTTGAGAATTGTTATTTAAATCCTCTGTTTTAAGCTCTCCAGCTTCGTTATTTTCAGCTTCTGAATTAGTGTTTAGATCTTTTTCCATTGAGACTTATATGGTATGAAATTTGATAATTGCTAGATGTTAAAGAAAAAAATTACAAAAATATTAGTAGGTACAAACAATATTGGAAAATTGAAGGAAATTAGGGATTTACTACCTAAAAAACTGAAAATTTACTCTACATCTGACTTTAAAATTAAAAGTCCCATCGAAAATGGAAAAACTTTTGAAGAAAATTCATTAATTAAGGCTAAATATTTTTCAAAAAAATCAAAAATGATTTGCTTATCAGACGATTCAGGACTGGAGATTGACGTTTTAGATGGAGCCCCAGGAATCCACTCAGCTAGATGGGGTGGAAAAAAAGGAGACTTTATTAAAGCAATGAATAGAGTTTTTAAAGAATTAGATAAAAAAAAAAAAAATTGGAGAATAAAAAAAATTAAAGCTAGATTTATATGTGCCCTAACTATTTATGGACCAAATCAAAAAACCATAAATTCTGTTGGTAAAATTGAAGGACACATTTCGTCTTTGATGAAAGGTAAAAATGGTTTTGGTTATGATCCTATTTTTATACCTAAAGGAAAAAATATTACTTTCGGAGAGATAAAAGCATCTCAAAAATATAAGATAGATCATAGATTTAAAGCCTTTAAAAAAATTAAAAAATTTTTTTAAATTCATCATCTTCAACTTTATAAAAATTAAGAATATGATTAATTTTATTATTTTTTATTTTAAAAATTCCAACCTTTCCTTTAAATAAAGTTTCTTTAGTAAATATTTTTTCATCTACAACAGAATTATTTTGAAGTATTAAGTAATAAATCAAACCCACTAAATCAAAGCTCAAGAAAGATAGTTGATTTGGATATTGATTAAATTTTTCAAAATATTCTGATGAAAATTCTTCATAATTTTTTTTATTTATAGAGGGGAAATATATTGGTTGTGAACTGGCTTCTTCAAGGAGGGATTCATCAAACCACTGATTAAGAGTTATAAAGTATTTTTTTTTGGGTGATATGTCCGTATATAATAAAGAAGTTGTAACACTTTTTAGACTTTCATCAAAGTCTGAGATTATTATAGAGTCAAATTTTACACTACCAAGTGTATCTCTTTTTTTTAATCTTTCAATTAATCGTTCTTTGTTAGTTTGATTTGATTTTTCTAGTCTCACTATTTCATCCTCAAGATTTTGCTTTCTAATCTTGTAACGTGTAATTTTTTCAATTTGTTGAGTAAGCTTAGTTGGATCTGTATTATAAACATAATTCTCTATTATTTTTATTTTAGAATTAGAAATAGCTATTTCAATTTCATTTTTATAATCCAAATCGGGAGTCAAAAATATAGTTTTACTTAACTCGTTTATTTCTAAGAACTTCTTAATAGCATTTAGTTGTGATGTAGCATTTATTCCTGCATTAATAATATTTTTTGAGAGATTATCATTCTTATTGGTTAATGATAAAAAAGTTACTTCAGTTAATTTATCGAGATAAATTAAATTTTTATTAAAGACTGGCCCAATGATTATTTTTATACCTAATTTAGAAAGCTCCTTTGCTGCATTTAAAGCACCTTTAGGATTTGATTGAGTATCTCTAGGAATAATTTCAATTGATAAATTATTTATTTTATTAACAGCTAATCGAGTAGATTTAATTATAGATTGACCAATTTCAGAATTCTTACCCGTTAGAGGAACAAGTAGTCCAATCTTAATTCTTTCATTAGCAAAGGCTTCCCTTGTTAAAATTGAAAAGGTTAAGGTTAAAAGTAATATAATTTTAATAATTTTCTTCATTTTGATGTTATTATTATAACGATTATATTGTGATGATTCTACATACTGAAAATAAAAATAATAAAGTTAAAAATGGTCTTTACATTGTTGCTACTCCAATTGGAAATTTAAGTGATATTACTTTAAGAGCCTTGGATATCCTAAAAAAGTCAGATTTTATACTATGTGAAGATACTCGTACTTCAAAAAATTTATTAGGTAGGTATGAAATTAAATCAAAACTTATTTCAAATCATAAATTTAATGAAAAAAAAAATCTATTAAAAATAATAGAGATTTTAAAATCAGATTGTGTTGTATCACTTGTTTCTGATGCTGGAACTCCAGCTATTTCAGATCCAGGTGCAATATTAATCAATGAATGTGTTAAAAACAATATAAATATTTTTCCAATATCTGGTGCATCAGCCGTTTCAACTGCCGTCTCCATAAGTGGATTTAATGAAAAATATTTTTTTTATGGATTCTTTCCTGAAAAAAATAATAAATTAAAAGAAGATTTTGAAAAACTGGTAAATCTAAACGGTTGTATTGTTTTTTTTATATCTCCACGAAAATTTAACAAATCTGTAAAAGACATTAAGTATTATTTTTCAGGTAGAAAAATTTTGATATGCAGAGAAATGACAAAGTTCTATGAGGAATATATTAGAACTGATATTGATGATCTAGAACCATTTAAGTCTGACCCAAAAGGAGAATTAACAATGGTTATCTCTGAAAAATTTTTGGAAAAAAAAACTTCGATAATTTTAAACGAATCTGATAAAAAAAACATTCAAAAAATGATTAAAAAATTAAGTATTAAAGATATTACTGATTTGATCAGTCAAAATACTAATGTGCCAAAAAAAGAAATTTATAATTATTGTCTAAAGTTAAAAAATGAAAAATAGAATTATTTTAATAAGTTTAATTTTTTTAATTTTTACAGGATGTGTTGGATTAAGTTCAAAAGGTGTCTTTGGAACGGGTGTTACTATCGCTCTAGACCCAAGATCGTTGGGGACCCAAATAGATGATTCTGTAATGCAGAAGAGCTTAACAGCAAGATTGGCACTAAAAGAAAAAAGCTATCTATTATATGTAAGTGCAAAAGTTTTAGATGGTAGGATTATTTTAACCGGAAAAGTTAATAATCCAGAAGAAAAACTTCAAATTACAAAATTAGCATGGGAAACTAAAGGAGTTAGATCTGTTAAAAATGATATTAAAATAAAAGAAAATTTCAATTTTCAACAATCTGCTAAAGATACATTAATGACAGCACAATTACGTACCGCTTTAGTTTTTAATAAAAAAATTAAAAGTATAAATTATCAAATAGACACTTATAAGAGCAAAATATTTATTTATGGTATTTCCTTAACAGCAGAAGAAAGAAAAGAAGTAATAAGTGAAGCAAAAGAAATACTTGATGTTGAAGACGTTATAGCAAGCATTGTTTTGGTTGAAGACTTAAGAATTCAAAAAAATTAGTTTTTTTTATAATTAATTACATCAGCAGAGTATGCAGCAACAGAAGCTAAATCTATTATTTCTGATGTAGAAGACCTCAAAGGTGCTATCTCAATTGGTTGACCTAAACCAATTAGTAGAGGACCAATCACTTTAGTTTCACCTAAGCTTTTCATCATTTTATATGAAATAGCAGCACTGTGTTGTCCGGGCATGATCAAGATGTTTGCATTTCCAACGATACTTGAAAAAGGATAAAGTTCTTTATATTCATCGTTTAGAGCGACATCTGGTTGCATATCTCCATCAAAATCAAAATCTACATTTTGACTTTTTAAAATTTCAACTGCTTTTTTTATATGTTTAGTTCTACTTGTAAGAGGTTGACCAAAAGTTGAATGGGAAACAAAAGCAACTTTTGGAACAAAGCCAAACATTTTAACTACTCTTGAAGCAGAAATAGCAATCTTGGCAAGCTCTTCTGAGCTTGGATATTCGTTAACACTAGTATCCCCAACAAAAATAGTTTTTCCTTTCGCAACAACCATATTTAAACCAAACATGATCTCTCCTGGTCTAGCATCTATAACCTGTGTAACCTTTTCAAAAGATGCTCCGAATCTTCTAGTGTTTCCAGTAACGGCACCATCCGCATCACCACACGCTACCATACAAGATGCCCATATAACCCTATCATTTCTAACTAGTCTATCACAGTCTCTTTCCAGAAGACCCTGTTCTCTCTGCATTTTTTTAAATAAAAAACTCGAATACTTTTTTCTTTTTTCAGAGTCTTCCGAATTTATTACTTCAATATCAAAATTTTCATTGTAGCCAATTTCTTTTATTCTTTCTTTAATTTTTTCTTTTTTACCAACTAAAATTGGAATTCCTAATTTAGAATTTTTAAATGCTATTGCGGCTTTAAGAGTATTTTCATCTTCGCCATCTGCAAAAACAATTCTTTTTAAATTTTTTTTAATATAAGAATTAATACCCTGCATAATTGTAACAGATGGATTAAGCCTCTGCTTAAGCTGTTCTTTATAAATTTCAAAATCTTTAATATTTTTTTTTGCAACACCACTATCCATAGCAGCTTTTGCAACGGCAGCAGGAATTATGCTAATTAATCTTGGGTCAAAAGTGGATGGAATTATATAATTTTTTCCATATTTGGGACGATCACCACCCATTGCTGCAACAACTTCATCAGGCACATCTTCTCTTGCAAGTTTTGCTATTGCATTTGCAGCAGCTACTTTCATTTCTTCATTAATTGTAGTTGCTCTGACATCCAAAGCTCCTCTGAAGATATATGGAAAACCAATTAAGTTATTTACTTGGTTGGGGTAATCAGATCTTCCCGTTGCTATAATAGCGTCACCTCTAACTTCCATTATTTCTTCAGGAGTTATTTCTGGATCTGGATTTGCACAAGCAAAAATTATTGGATTCTTAGCCATAGTTTTTACTAATTCTTTTTTTAAAGCTCCTTTTGCAGATAATCCTAAAAATACGTCAGCTCCGCTAATGGCTTCTTCTAAGGTTCTATTTTTTGTTTCAATTGCATGGGCAGATTTCCACTGATCCATACCCTCTGTTCTTCCTCTATAAATTACCCCTTTACGATCTAGCATAGTTACATTTTCATTGGGTACACCAGTGTTCTTAAATAAATTTGTACAAGCAATTGCAGAAGCCCCAGCTCCATTTATAACAACTTTAATGTCTTTTATTGATTTTCCACTTATATCTAAAGCATTGAGTAATGCTGCAGTAGTTATTATTGCTGTACCATGTTGATCATCATGAAAAACTGGAATATCTAAAATTTCTTTTAATTTTTCTTCAATAACAAAACAATCAGGAGCAGCTATATCTTCTAAATTAATTCCACCAAAGCTACTCGCAAAGTTTTTTATACTATTAATGATTTCATCTGCATCTTGTGAATCAATTTCTAAATCTATAGAATCTATATCTGCAAATCTTTTGAATAAAACTGCCTTTCCTTCCATTACAGGCTTTGAAGCTAATGCCCCTAAGTTACCCATACCTAAAATTGCTGAGCCATTACTTATCACTGCAACTAGATTTCCTTTGGAAGTGTAATCATAGGCAGCTTCTGGATTATCATAAATAGCTTGAACGGGAACAGCCACACCCGGAGAATAAGCTAATGCCAAATCTCTTTTGGTAGTCATTGGTTTTGAAGAATTTATCTCAATTTTTCCAGGCTTATTTAAGCTATGAAATTCTAATGCTTCTTTATCCGTGTAATGGTCTATTTTAGTTTTTTTCATTTATGTTAATTAAATATACAAATGGAGTAAATATAAGACTAATATGATTTATGAACCTTATTAAGTCAACAGGCACATTTAGTTTTTTCACTATAATTAGTAGATTACTAGGCTATGTAAGGGACATACTAATAGCTGTATTTCTTGGAGCAGGTCCCTTAGCGGATGTTTTTTTTGTAGCTTTTAGGATTCCAAATACATTTAGAAGGCTATTTTCAGAAGGAACATTTAACGCAGCATTTGTTCCCAGTTATTCATCATTATTAAACAATAAAAAAGAATCTCAAAAATTTGCAAATAATATTTTTAATTTACTTATTATGGGGCTATTTTTTTTAGTTCTTATCATTGAAATTTTGATGCCGTTATTTGTCTTTTTAATTGCACCAGGGTTTGATGGAGATTACCAAAAGATGGAATTAGCCATAACTTTGACGAGAATTACTTTCCCTTTTTTAATGTTTATTAGTTTGGCATCCTTTTTTTCTGCCATCTTAAATTCACACAATAAATTTGCCATAGCTTCTGCTGCTCCTATCATTTTAAATATTCTTTTAATTGGAGTGTTACTTTTTGGAAAAATTTTAAATGATCAATTAGTTCATTATCTGTCTTATGCGGTTACTTTATCAGGAATATTACAATTTATATTTTTATATTTATTTGTAAAAAAATATTTTTCACTTAAATTCAAATTACATATTAAAATAGATAACAAAGTTAAAATATTTTTTAAAAAACTACTTCCTAGCATTTTTTCTGCTGGTGTTACCCAAATAAATATTTTGGTAGGAACAATCATTGCATCTTTTCAGGCTAGTGCAGTATCTTATCTTTATTATGCCGATAGAGTTTATCAAATAAATCTTGCTATTGCTGGAATTGCAATAGGCACAGTAATACTTCCTCAACTTTCTAAATATGTCAAAAGTAATAAAAAAGAAAAAATAAACTCAATTCAAAATAAGGCTCTAGAATTAAGTTTATTTTTAAGTATTCCAGCAGCAATAGCATTACTTATTGCATCTGAAGAAATTATATCTTCTTTGTTTGGATATGGTTCTTTTGATGAATTAAGTGTTAAAAACTCTGCAAAGGCTTTATTTTATTTTGCGATTGGATTACCAGCATTTTCTCTTATTAAAGTTTTTTCAGCTTTTTTTTTCGCAAGACATAATACCAAGATACCTTTTTATATTTCTCTAACGTCAGTTTTGTTGAACATATTTATCAGCATTATTTTTTTTAAAGAAGTTGGGTTTATAATTATACCAATAGCAACTACAATATCATCTTGGTTTAATGCTATTTTATTATTTATTTTTCTAAAAACAAAAAATTTATTCAGCTTTAATTTAGTGTTCATAAATAGATTTATTAAAATTTTGATATCTTCAATATTAATGGGAATATTTTTTAATCATGTAATTCATTTTTTTAATGAAAGTTTTATCTATCAAGAGAGCTTAAAAGGTATCTATCTGGTTGGTGTGGTTATATTGGGACTAATGTTTTATCTTTTAATTGCAATTTTAATCAAGGCTTTTAAAAGAAGTGATATTAATTTAAACTATTAGTATGAATAAAAAAATTTTTTCAGGAGTTCAACCAACGGGAAACCTTCACCTAGGAAATTATCTTGGTGCAATTAAGAATTTTGTAGAACTTCAGAACAAAAAAGGAAATCAATGTATTTTTTGTGTTGTAGATCTTCATGCTATAACAGTTAAACAAGACCCCAAAGAATTAAAAAAGAATATAAGAGAAACTGCAGCTACATTTATTGCATGTGGAATTGATCCGACACTAAGTATTATCTTTAATCAATCTATGGTTTCAGCACATTCAGAAGCTGCATGGATTTTAAGTTGTGTTTCGAGAATAGGTTGGCTTAATAGAATGACACAATTTAAAGAAAAAGCTGGAAAAGATAAAGAAAAAGCCAGTATTGGTCTTTATTCATATCCAGTTTTAATGGCAGCAGATATTTTGCTATATGACGCAACTCATGTCCCGGTTGGAGATGATCAAAAACAACATCTAGAACTCTGTAGAGATATTGCTCAAAAGTTTAATAATGATTTTGAGGCAGCAGGTTTTTTGAAAGTGCCAGAGCCATTAATTCAAAAACAATTTTCTAGAATAATGAGTCTTAAAGATGGAATAAAAAAAATGAGCAAGTCAGATCCATCAGATTTAAGCAGAATTAATCTTACAGATGATAAAGATCAAATACTAAATAAAGTAAAGAAAGCTAAAACAGACCCGTTACTTTTGCCTGGAGAAATTAAAAATTTAGCCGAAAGACCAGAAGCAGAAAATTTATTGGGGATTTATTCAAGTTTAAAAAATCAAAACTTAGAAAATTCTATAAGTGAATTTAATGGAAAAAACTTTTCTGAATTTAAAGAAAAATTATCAGAAGCTCTAACTGAAAAAATTGAGCCAATTTCAAAAGAAATTAAAAAATTATTAAAGGACGAAACATACTTAGATTCAATATTATTAGAGGGATCTATTAAAGCAGATAAAATTGCATCAAAAAAAATTAAAGAAATTAAAGAATTAGTGGGTTTTTAACAAAATAAATTAATTAGTTTAAATTTAGACATTTACCACTATATATAATGTTATGTTCATTCAAACTGAAGTAACACCAAACCCAAATTCCCTTAAATTTTTACCGGGAAAAAATGTATCTAATAGTGGTTCTTTTGAGGTAACCAAAAAAGAAGATACAGACAGCGAATTAGTAAGAAATCTTTTGTCTATCAATGGAGTAATAGGAGTATTTTTAGGGGCAGATTTTTTATCTATTAACAAAAAAGAAGATATGCCTTGGGAGGATATTAAACATATAGTCATTTCGCTAATTAATGATTTTTATGCAACCGGAAAAGAATTTGTTATTGCAAATGAATTATTTGAGGAAAAAAAAGAAGATTACAATGAAATTGAAAAGAAAATTATAAGTATTCTTGAGACAAAAATTAGACCTGCCGTTGCAAAGGATGGTGGTGATATAAAATTTAAAGAATTTAAAGATGGTGTTGTTAAAGTAGAATTACAAGGAAGTTGCTCAGGATGCCCTAGCTCAACTATGACACTCAAGCAGGGAGTTCAAAATCTTTTGTGCCACTATTTACCTGAAGTAAAAGAAGTTGTTGCAATATAATCATGAAAAAAAATTTACTCTCAATTAATTACATGAAAAAATATTTAAAGAAACAAGGTTTCACAATAAACCAAAAAAAAAATGTAAATGAAAAAAATAGTTCTGTAAATATACTTAGAGCTTTTTTGTCAAGCTTAATGATTATATCATTTTTTTTTATTACACCGTTAGTTATCAACTTTACAAAAGAAAAAATGATTTTTTCCAATGATTATGAAAATAATTCAAAAAATAAATTAAAAACCCTATTAGAAAACAAGGAGCAGAAACCAGATATAGATAAAAACACAAAATTTTTATTTGA
>Ga0209335_10001407_pt1 | contig 27470 bp, 28 predicted proteins | sample COG_09_FD_184753 | JGI IMG/M metagenome (GOLD analysis project Ga0209335, IMG submission 184753) | Pelagic Microbial community sample from North Sea - COGITO 998_met_09 (SPAdes) (version 2) | ecosystem: Environmental > Aquatic > Marine > Neritic zone/Coastal water | place: Helgoland, sampling...
CAAGGTTTGCTTGTGAGGATAATATATCCATAGATTGAGCTCTTGTTATTCTTGGAAGTAATTCAAGTGAAAAAGTATTAATATTTTTTTTAACTAAATAATTTATTTTATCTTTATTGTCATATGGGTTTAACACACCAATAAATGTTTGATTTTCTTTTAATAAAGAACTTTTGCCATCATCTAATAAACCTAACTGAACAATAATATCTGAACTAGATATGATTTCTTTTTCATCTTGTGAAATTGATACTCCTAATTCTTTGTACTCTTCATCGTTAATTCCAAGATGACTTCCATAGTTTTCAGGTAGTGAAACTTCAAAACCAAGGGATATATATTTTTTTGCAATCTCAGGAGTAATTGCTATTCTTTTTTCAATTTTTTGGTTTTCTAAAACAGAAGCAATTTTCATACATTTATATTATAGTAAGAATATTGCCATTAAAACTAAAACTCCTATAACAGCGACAGTTCCCCACAATACAAATTTTGTAAAATTGTTCCAGGTATTTTTATGGTTTTCATTATCCATAAAAATTATTTTTGTCTTGCTTTGAATTTAGGATTTGTTTTATTAATAACGTAAACTCTGCCTCTTCTTCTAACTAACTTAGAATTAAGATCTCTTTTTTTTATAGATTTTAGTGAGCTTTTAATTTTCATAATTTAATTTAAAATGCCGGCAACGTCCTACTCTTCCGTGCCTTAAGACAAAGTACCATTGGCGCTGAAGGGCTTGACTTCCGAGTTCGGTATGGGATCGGGTATAACACCTACGCAATAATCACCGGCAGTGGCCTTATATATATATTTAAATAGATTGTAAAGTTTGAAAAATTTTTTTTTTTTTTTATACTGAGCTTATTTGTCAAGTAAACAAAGAAGTTTATGATACTAAGTTTTAGAAAAATATGATCTATAAAACTTGATTGTCTCTATTAACCCCTCTTCAAGTGAATATTTGGGTTTCCAATTCAATTCTTTCCTGGCTTTATCACAGTTAAGAAACATATCTTTGGTTTCTCTTATGTTATTTGAAGATATTTCTATTTCATTATCACTTTTGCATAATTTTAATATCATTTTAACTATCTCAACTACAGATATTTGAACCTCTAAAGAAAAATTAAATGCACTTCCATATTGAAATGATTTATTTGAATCACTCATTCTATCTATTAATAAATCATTTATCAAAACAGCATCCTTGATATAAAGAAAATCACGTGTAAAAGTTCCATCAGATCTTAATTGAATTTTTTTACCTTCTACAACTGATTTAATTACATAGGGTATAATTCTATTAAAATTGAAATCATATCCACCAAAATAATTTCCACATCTTATTAAAGCTGATCTAACGCCATATGTTTCAGCATATATTTTTGTTAAATATTCTTGAGATATTTTAGCAGCCTCATAAATATGACTTGGATCTAATTTCATATCTTCTCTAAAAGGAACGACATTGTTACCATAAATCTTGTCAGTTGTATGAGAAAGAAAAAGCGTATTTGGAGAATGTAATCTTATTGACTCTAAAAGATTAAGTGTACTATTTGATGAAACTTCATAAGTATATTTAGGGTTTTCTCTAGTGAGAGATATATCTCCAATAGCTGCCATATGAATAACTACATCAGGTTTAATCTCTTTGATTAATTTTTCAACTGCTGTGAAATCAAGTAAGTTTAAAACTTCTTCTCTACACAATTTATTATATTCTTTTATAAAATACTGTGAGTCAGACTGATATTTAATTAAAGTTTGAGAGGTTCTTAAAACAATTAGTTCATAAGATTTATCAAGAAATTTTGGAATTAACCATCCACCTAAAAAACCTGTTGCACCAGTTAAAATTATTTTCATTTATTGTATTTTGTTTTTCTATTTAAATTATTATTGACAAATGTTTTAATATATTCTTTTAGGCTAATTTTACCAAATATTTTATAAACTTTATTATTAAGATTCATTTTTGTTAATGCTGATGAAAATCTTTCACCTTTTCTTTTTGGTAAAAATTTAACTTTAGTATTAAACATCTGTGCAACTTGCATAACACTGTAACTTTTCCTATTAGAAATACTATAATGTCTGCATTTATTTTGTTTCCAAGCATAATAACATACGTCTACAGTATCTGAAATATGTGTAAATCTTCTTGATTGAGTTCCAGGTTTTACGATAGTTAATGGATTTTTATCTATAAATTGCTTTTCAAATATTCCTATAACAGTCGCCATACTTCCAGAATTTATCTGTTTTGGCCCATATACATTATAAAAATAAATTACTTCAAATTTAAAATTAAACCATTTTTTTAAATTATTTAACATTTCTAAGTTTTTTGCTTTTGAAAAAGCATATGGAGATAAATTTTTATCATTACCATTATTCCCTATAGATGCAGATGTTGCGGAGTATACTAATTTTATCTTATTTTCTAGGCAAAACCTAAAAACTTCATGTGACCCTACTGAATTAGACTCCATGCAATCATTCATTTTGATAAAGCTTTGATATATACGGGCAAATTCTCCAAAATGAAAAACAGTGTGAATCTTATTTTTATAATTCTTTAAAATTTTTGTAATATTTTTTGTATGACCCTTCAAATATTTTACTCTTTTTTCTAAAATATGATTTTTAATCTTACCTGTGGAATAATTATCAACACACACAATATTTAAGTTAGTTTTTTTCAAAATTAACTCAATTAAGTTTGAGCCAACAAAACCAGCACCACCTGTAACTACAATAATATTTTTCATTAATTAATATCTAGTTTCTTTATAAAATTTTGATAAATAAATTTATTACCTTCTTCATTAAAATGAAGATCACCTTTGAAATAATATCTATTTATTATATCTTTTTTACTCATTTTATTCTGCTCCTTAAAAAAACTATCATAAAGACTTATAAAATTACAATTATTGGTATCATTACAAAAATTACTAATCAGCTCATTATTTTTTGAGATTTCTATGTTTTCTAAAAATAGAATTGTTCCAGGGTGAGGATATATAACTATAAATAGTTTTATATTTTTTAAATTTGTTAAATTTGATATTTTTTTTAAATTTTTTAAAACTAAATCTTTTTTATATTTAAAGTTATCTATTGAGTCTGTTCGAAGATAATCCCAAGCATATCTTTTATCTTCAAGTCTTAAATGCTTGTCGTATTTAAACAAATATTTTCTAAAATGTTCCCACCAAATGTTTAACAAAATGTGATAAGTAATAACAAAATTTTTTTTGATTAAAACTTTATATTTTTCTTTAGAAAAATCTATTTCATAATAATCTATATATTCTTCTTGTTGTGTCGCCCAACCATATTCATCTTCAAAATCTGTTAAATCAAAAAATAAAAATAAATTTTTAACATCAATTTCCTTTTTATTTAGGAAATAATCTAGTCTTTTGAAATGAATAGTTGGCGATGCACCAGAAATACCAAAATTTATAGTATTTCCAAATTTCTTATCAAATAAGCCAACAAATGTTTTTTCATAATCAAGTCCAATTCCCTCTGTAAAACTATCTCCTATAAAGGCATATTCATATTTTTTTTTAGTATCATTTTTTTCACATTTAGATCTTAACGACAATTCATTTGAACAAAACGTATAGTAATAATTGCCCCATTGTGCATTTCTTATTTTTTGACTTTTTTCAAAAGTAAGACCTAGATTTTTATCTTTTGAACTAAATGATGAAATTCCATCAGATTTATTATTTAGATAATCTAATATAATTCTCCCAAAAAAATGATCTATAGTTAAGAAAATAAATAAAGTTATAAAAGAAGTTATAAAAATTCCTTTTACAATTTTCATGTTGGTTTACTTTTTTCTTATTGTGCACAATGCAAAAATATAGTGCGACATTGGATGATAGCCAGTATGTAATACTTCATCATTCATGGAAAAAATAAAAACTCTTTCAAAAAAATTATTGCAAATCTTTTTTAGTTGATCTGCAGTTTTACAATTTACATGTCCTATCTTTGCAGTTTCAGATGCATATTTTTGACTTTCTAGTGATGGTGTACCGACAATTAAGACTCCATTATCATTTAAAGATGCTACAATATTTTTAATAAAGATTTTTTCACTTCTTTTATCTATATGCTCAATAACATCAAGCAGGTAAATTCCATCATATTTTTTTTTTAATTTTTTTTCACAAAAATTATGAATAAAGTAAGGAGTTTTAATATTTTTTTTATCATAATGTTTTAAATTTAATATTTCATTATCAGTTAAATCTAAATTGCTTACTACTTCACTAACAATCCTGCTTCCAAATCCGTCTCCTGCTCCAACTTCAAGCACATTTTTAAATCCAGAAAACATTTTAGAAACAAATTTGTATCTAGATAATGTAAATACTAGATGTTTTGGATCCCTAGTCCATGACTCTGATAAATGCTTACCTAAAGTAACAGAACTAGCAGTATTCATATGTTTAATAAATTTCTTATTTTTATCAATTTTCATAATTATTTTTTATTTTATATATTTAATTAAATATGAAGCAATTAATTTATGGCCTCTTTCATTCAAATGTGGGTCTAATTCTGTTACTAAAAAATTCGAGTTGACATAATTCTTAAAATAATCAAATCCTGATATTATATTTATATTATTTTTTATTGAAAAATTTTTAATTAGGTCAAATTCATTATCAAAAACATTATTCTTTAAATTTCTTACATCAGGTATTAAATGGATTATAAATTTAATATTTTTTTTTTGACAATATCTATTCAATTTGATCAAAGACTCATACATCTTGTCTAAATTTTTATTTTTTTTAAAGGTTTCTTTATAAAAATTTATGTAATCTATATTTCTACTATTCAAAATTATAGTATTAAATTTATAGCTCATTAAATTATACAAGTATGAATAATGTAAGATATGTTTGCTTTGATAATTTATCTCCTCCAAATCATTAATAAAAAAATTAAGAATTATTACATTTGGGTTTTGCAAGTAATCTTTATCAAAAAATGAGTCTACTTGCATAACTGTATTTGTATTTCCAACTCCTGCATTTATTACTAAAAAATCCTCTAAGTTCTTATTTAAAATACTTGAAAAAGTTTTAGTTGAACCAAATCCAAATGTCATTGAATCACCCATCATTAAAATTTTATTTTTATTTTTATTTTTATTTTTTGAATTATATCTAAAACCATTTTTATTAATCTTAATATTTGCTCCCATTATTTTTTCTTCTTTATTAGGATGATGGGCAAAATAAAATTTGTCTTCTTTAATAACTTGATATTTTAGCTTATTGGCATATTTAAGCATCTCAAGTTCATATACTTTTCCATTATCATAATAAAATCTTACGTAAATCTCTAAAAATACTAAAGCAATAAAAATAGAAATTATAATTAATAAAAGCCTAGAAAAAAAAATTCTAAGAATATTCATTATTTTAATCTTTTTGTAATTTTAATTTTTTGAATTTATACACTTATACACAATTTCTGAAAATTTTTTTGAACCTTGAGGATTTAAATGTGAATCATCATAAAAATTTTTTTCTGTTGGCTCTAAGAATTTATTTATTTCACAAAATAAAAAATTATTTTTTTCAACTATTTCTTTTAACCAATTATTATATAATATTGAAATATTTACTAAACCCTCTAAGTTTATTGAATAATTTGCATTTGGTGGTGTCTGCCAAAAATTTTTTTTCAATTTATTTGATACTTTTTTATTGTAAGCATTTGGGCTTTCTAAAAAAATACAAGAAAGAGCTTTATCTGAACAAATTTTAATAAGTTGCTTAACATCATTCTTATATTGAATAGGAATGGAAGTAAGATTATTTCCTATAATTCTTCTATTTTCAAGACTATTGCTTTGGTTTTTGCCGTATCTTTCAATTATATTTGTCTTGTTTCTTGAAGCAGGATTAAGTTCAAGATTTATTAAAGTATAAAGTTTCATAATGAATGATTTTCTAAATGAAAATTTATGAGATAAACTTTCTAAATTTGAAAAATTATTTTCTATTATGTGCTGATTCCAATCATTATTACCAAATAAAAAAAAGTAATGCTCTCCATTAATTTCATTATTTACAAAATAAAGTAAATTTTTTTTAAGTTGATCTACTCTTAAACCAGAAACACCTGTATTAACTACTTCTATTTTTTCATTATAGTCCTTAATTAAATTTTTTGATAATTCATTTCCCCACGTCTCATCAAAATTTAAATATATTTCTTCAACTTGGCTGCCACCTAATAATATAATTTTTTTTTGAGTTTCATTAGCTAAATAATCTATTTTATTACTTACTCTAAAACCTTTAACATCTGTTTTAATTATTATTTTTTTGTTTTTATCAAAACCGTACATGGTATCATCACTTAATATTCTTTTAATATTCATATTTTTTGGTAAAGAAAAATAAGATTGAATTGATGATGTAAATGGAGTTGATATAAAGTTTACAACTATAATTATGTATAAATTAAATAAAAAAATACTTAAAAAAACATTTGAATTTTTAAAAAAAAAATATCCCCAAATAATTATTTGAAAAAAAATAGTGGCAAACCATAAACCTGAACCCCATGTTTTTACTGATCTGCCAGGCTCAATAGATAAAAAGAAAGCAGCAGATACTAAAACAGTAAATATAAAAAAAAAATACTTATTAGAATTTATCTGCATTTGATTTTATTTTTTTCTACATAACAATATTCCTCAATTATATTTTGTACAGCTTCTGAAAATGGTACACTTCCTTCATGATAAAAATCATGAATTAAAACATTTACTGCATCTCTGAAATCACTATCTCCAGCAAGTTCGTAACTATTTTTTCCAGCAATTTCAGAATGTGAGAATTGCATTAAGATATTTAAATAAAAAATAATAGTATAATAAAATAATTTTTTTTTCATTTTAATTTTACCTTATAATATAATATTCCTACTAATTCATGAAGAATAATCTCCCAGTACCTAAAACTAAGTCTGATATTATAAGACAAAAGAGAGAAATTTTTTTTCTTTATTTGCCAATCAACAGGATAAGGTCTAACTTTCAGTTTTAGTTTTTCACATAAAATCATTGCTCTTTTCATATGAAAAGCAGATGTAATGAGCAACCAATTGCCACCAATTTCTTCAATAATGTCTTTTGAGAACTTAATATTTTCAAATGTATTTTTTGAGTTTTTTTCTAAAATTATTTTATCTTTTTTTATCCCCATCCTTTCAAAGAAAATTTGAGCTCTTTCTGCCTCAGATGAAATAGGATTTATTTTATTACTAAATCCACTATATAAAATTATTAAATCTTTGTTTGTGTTATAAAATTGAATAGCAGTTGTTAATCTTTCTACCTGGCTATTTAAGGCTATTTCTGAATTATTATGATAGGATTTTTCCTCTAATGGACCTCCTAGAATAAGCAAACCATCAATCCCGTTTAAATTTATTTGAGATTTTGAATATGCTTTTTCAAAACTATTCAAAATATAACCACTTATTCCAGTATTTCCAAAAAATAAGATAGCAAAAGTTATAAGATAGATAGTTATTTTTTCATAAAAATTATTCTTGAGTAAATAAAAAAATAAAAAAGAAAAATGTAAAAAAATTATCAAATATAATGGGGAAAGAAAAAAACCAACAAATTTACTTAAGACAAACTCCATTATTCAAATTTTTTAACAATATCTTCAATTTGTAATAAATCTTTATCGGATTGATAGTTTTCAATTTTTTTAATTAAATCTTGTGCGATTACTTTATCAATTTTTTTTTCATTTGAATAATATATATTATTAATTTTTGTTTTTAATAAAGTGCCATTAGATAATATCTCATGTTCTTTTTCACCTTCTCTTAATCCAATTATTTTTATAGGAGTATTTCTAATTTGATTAGAGTCAAGAGAACTTAAAAAAACTAATTTTTGAGCTATCTCAATTATTTTTACAGGTTTTCCCATTTCAAAAATAAATATTTCATTTCCTTTAGCAATTTTTTGTGCACTTAAAATTAATATTACAGCCTCTGGAATTGACATGAAAAATCTAGTGGCATTTTTAGAGGTAACAGTAATTGGCTGACCTAAATTGATTTGTTTTTTAAAAATAGGTATAACTGATCCAGAGGATTCAAAAACATTACCAAATCTCACTATAAAATAAGCATTGTTATCTTGATCAATAACGTTTTCCGAATAATACAATAAAATTATTTCACAAATTCTTTTTGTTAGACCCATAAAGCTTGTTGGGTTAACGGCTTTATCAGTTGAAATTAATATAAATTTTTTAATATTTTTTTTAATTGAAATTTTAATTAAGTGGTTAAAAGCAACTACATTATTAATAAATGCTGAAGCTTTATTTTCTTCAACAATATTGACATGTTTGTAAGCAGCAGCATGATAAACAATATCAAAATTATATTTATCAAATAAACTGATGATTTCTTTTTGATCATTAAGATTTAATAAAATAAAATCAACCTTAGTTTTTTCTTTTTCTACTTGTTTGATTAATAAATCTCTTAATTTAAACATATTAATTTCACTAAAGTCTAACAAAACCAATCGTTTTGGTTCTTTTTCTAATATTCTTGAAGCAAGCTCACTTCCAATTGATCCAGCCGCTCCTGTTACTAAAATACATTTATTTTTTATCTCTTCTAAATCAACATTATTTTTGTATTCAACTGTTCGCTCAATTAGATCCTCTAATTTAACATCTCTTAAAAAATTTTCAGAAGCTGAATCAGATTTTAATTTTAAAATTTTTTGATCAAGCACCTTTAAAGATAAATTATTGTTTTGTACATAATCGTTTAAATTTTCTAAATTTTTATGTTTTTGTAAAAATATTTGGCTAAATATAATTTCATCTAGATTATTTTTAAAAATTTTTTTATTAATTTCTTTAATTTTATCAAGATTTAGTGTCTTAAGATTTTCAATATGTGAAAAATTTTTACCTTTACTTGAATTTAAGAAAAAATTAGTTATTTCATCTTTTCCTATAACCAAAATATTTTTTTTTCTAAAATGAACAAATGAATTATAAAATATTACTGCAGAAGTTCTTAAAAATGATGAAAAAAATATAAAAAAAATTGAATAAATAAATACTAAGGAGTATGAAGTTCCATAAACTAAATTAAAATTTAATTTTTGTAACAAAAAAATTAAAAAAAATAAAAAAATAAAATTATAAATTCCTATTTTAATAATCTTAAAAAAATTAAATATATTAAAGTATCTAAATATATCTGAATACATTCCAGAAAATAAAAAAAATAAAAAGTATGAAGTCGAAGTAAATAACTGAAAATAGATATAGCTTAAGTTGCTTGGAATTATAAGGCCATACAAAAAAAAGAAAGCTAAATAAAAAGAAAAAATAGAAAATGTGATGTCAAATATAATAAATAAAAATTTTTTATACGTACGACTTAAATTAAATAATATGTGGGAAATGTTATTCATTAATGTGTTATACCTCTTGACATAAATACTCTAATAAAAGTTTTAAAAATTATTTTAATGTCTAATAATATTGTCATATTTTTTTTATAGTAATTGTCTAATTCAACTTTTTCTTCTATTGACAAATCATCTCTTCCATTAATTTGAGCCCATCCAGTTATTCCAGGCATTAAATTGGAAACTCCTTTATCATTTCTGAGATTTATTAAATCTTTTTGATTAAATAAAGCAGGCCTCGGTCCAACTAATGACATTTCACCTACCAGTACATTATACAACTGGGGTAATTCATCAAAGCTAAGTTTTCTTAAAATTCGTCCAATAAAAGATGTATATTTTTTAGGATTTTTCATCAAATGTGTGGCCAATTGAGGTGTATTCAATTTCATAGTTCTAAATTTATACATATTAAAAACTAAGTTTTTTTTACCTATTCTTTTAGAAGCATGAAATACATTTCCTCTATCAAAAAAAATAATTAGTAAAATAATCATTATAATTAATGGCAATGTTATGAAAGATGTCGAAATTATTAAGATAATATCAAATGCCCTCTTTAAATTTTTCATATTTGTTTTTGAACTTATTTAAAGTATCATTCTAACATATTCAGATTGAATACTAAGGTATTTTTGTTGACTAAAATTTTCTCTTATAAAATTAGATGAAATATTAGAGATTTTTTTTATTTTATTTTTTTTAAATGTAAAAACTTTAATCATTAATTCTAATAGTTCATCATTATTGTAATATATAAAACCATTTATATTGTTTTTAATTAACTCTCTAGATCCGCGGACATTTGAAGAGATACAAACTAAACCACTGCTCATTGCCTCAATTAAACTTCTTGGCATTCCCTCTCTTTTTGATGGATGAATATAAATATCATTTTTCTCTAGATACTTGGATACATTATTTGTAAGGCCGGTAAATTTAATTTTTTCTTTAAAATTTTTTAATTCATATTTATGGAACAAATAACGATAATATTTTTTATCTTCACTATTTCTTGGGCCTCCAATAATTAAGAGTTTGGACATTGGAAATAATTTTAAAATTTTTTTAAAATTAATTATTAAATCTTCTAATCCTTTACCCTTTGAAACTCTACATATTGTACAAAAATTAAAGCTATCTTTTTTAAACTTTATTTTTTTTCTACTAAATTTTTTTATATCAACACCATTTCCAATATATCTAGTTTGAACATTAAAAAATGAAATAAACTTTTTAAGACTATTTAAATCTTCTTTATTTTGACTCAAAATTAAATTAGTTCTTAAAAGAAATAATATTTCTATTAATTTGCTTAAAAATTTACTTAAAAAATTTTGATCATCATGAAAATACATTCCACGAGAAAAATAAATTGATTTAATCTTTGTACTTAAAAAAAATATTGCAATTCTTGAACAAATACTTGCGTTTCTATTATTGTGAATAACTGCATTATATTGATTATTTTTAATAACTTTATATATTTTATATGCAGCTGTGATAAATCGATGAAAAGTTAATATAGAATTTGTTGGCATTGGTATAAAAAAATTATTATTTTTAATTTGTTTTTCAGTTCCTATAACAACATCACATTCAATTTTTTTTTTTGTATAATAGCTTAGTGACTCTTTGATAAATTTTTCAAATACAAACTGTGAATTACATACAATTAATATCTTTTTTTTATTTGATAATACTTTCATAAATGTTCTTAAATGTTAAAAATTTCCATCCTCTTTCTTTCATAAATTTAATTAAACTATTAAATTTACTAGGAAGACTTTTTCTTCCGATATTCATCCTAAAATAATTTTTTTTAGACAATTTACTAAAATTAATATTCTTTTTTGAAAATTCGAATGGATGCAAATACATAAATATTGGTTCCTGGTTGACTTCTTTTTCCTTAATAAATTTTTTAAGGAAATAAAGAGGAAACAGTCTTATATATCCACCACCACTAAACGGTATCGTTTGATTTAGAAATTTTGTAGTTGGTAGCTGAAATTCTATCTTGTTACTTTCTTTCAAAACATGAATATTTTTTTTGTATTCAGTAAATCCTTCAAGATCTAATTTACCATAAAGCTTATGATGCTTGAAATCCATTTTGCTAGAGTCATAATTGTAATCATTTTTAAAAAGTAAATTTAACTTATCTCTATCTAAACTAAAACATGGAGCTCTAAATCCCTCCACCTTTTTATTAATTAAATTTTCAAGAATTTTTTTTGTTTTTGTAATTTCATCAATAAATTCAATATTTGTCATCAATAATGGTCTTTTATGTGTATAGCCATGACAGCCAATTTCATAACCATTGTTAGTAGCTTCTAATAACTTTATTTTCATTAAATTTATTATCTCCCCAACAACAAATAATGTAGCTTTACAATTATTTTGATTGAGAATTTGCATAATCGTATCAAATCCGTCGAGCATTGAAATATCGATATTTTTTTCTTTTTCACTTAAATAATCAAGATGATACCAATCTTCAACGTCTAAACCTATAACAGCTGTTTTAGAAAAGTTTATTTTATTAAAATTCACTGATGACAAAAAATTCCCTATCATTATCAACTATTTGATAACTTTTTACACCAATATCTTTCATCAACTTTTCAATTTGATTTTTTGTATAAAAGAAAATGGGACATTTTCTATAATTGTACTTAACATATCTCTGTGGTGTTAAAATATGATATTTTTTTGGAAAGGATGATAAAGAAATTTTACAGTCTTTCTTTAGAGATTTATAAATTTTTATTGGATCTTCTATGTAATCAAAAAAACCCATCAAAATTGCATAATCAAAAACATTATTATTTTTTTGAGAAAAATTTAAATAATCAATCGTTTCAAACTTACAGTTATTTTCAAATGATTTATTTAATTCTCTAGAATTTTTAATCATCGTTTCTGCCACATCAATTCCTAAAACATTTTTATTTAATTGAGCAAGTTTATTACAGTATCTTCCTGTACCACAACCAATGTCTAAAATATTTTTTGAATCTTCGTCTTCTTGTATTTTGTTAATAGTCAATTGATATCTATTAAACATAGAATATCTTAAATATTTATTAATTAATCTTTGAATAAAATTATTTGATTTATCATCATAAATGTTATCAAAATCTGACGAATAACCATCAAAAAATATCTCAACATTTTTAAGTTCTTTTGGATCAGAATTCATTTTTATTATTTTTGATTTTATAAATTTCTTTTAAACCAGTATCAATTCTAAATCTAGAATAATAATTCAAGTTATTTATATTTTTATCATAGGCAAATAAAAATTTGTCTTGAATGACATTCTCTATACAGTAATAATTTTTATCATTTTTTCGATAGGAAAGATCACCAAATTCAGAGATATTCTGAGCTTTTTCCATGGGATAATATGCAGAGTCCATTTTTTTAGTCTTTTAAAGTTGCCATAAATCTAATTTAAAAAAATTTTGTTCCTTTTTAGAGTAGATACTTTTTATGTCAAATATAATAGAATTTTTTTTAAAAATTTTATTCATAAAATATTTTTTCTTTTTAATGTAAAATTGGTGTGACACTGAAATTATATTAAGATCTGCTTTCCCCATATCCTTAAATTTTTTTACGAATGTTGTTTTGTTCAAAAATTTACCCTCATAGTAAGGGTCATGTAAATCTATTTCAAAATTTTTCCTTAATAACTCATACATTTTTAATGATAAAGAATTTCTAAAATCTGAACAATTTTCCTTAAAAGTAACACCAAAAAAATTAATTTTCTTTATTTTTTTATTTCTATTTTTAGCTTTTATTTTAGAAACAATATAATTAGGCATATTATCATTTATTTCTCTTCCAGATAAAATAAACTTTGGGTGATATCCAGCTTTTTTTGATTTATAAGTTAAATAATAAGGATCAACGCTTATACAATGTCCACCAACTAAACCTGGTTTAAAATTGAGAAAATTCCATTTTGTGGATGCAAGAGATATTACTTCATTGGTATCAATATTCATTTTATTAAAAATTATTGATAATTCATTCATATATGCAATATTCAAATCTCTTTGAGCATTTTCAATTATCTTTGCACTTTCTGCTATTTTAATAGAACTAGCCTTGTAAACTTTTGCTTTAATGATCTTTTTGTAAACTAAGTAAATTTTATTACATATTGAGTCTGTTTGACCTGAAACAATTTTTGATATTTTTTCTATAGTATGTACTTTATCACCTGGGTTAATTCTTTCTGGACTATAACCAATACCGAAATCTTTTGGAGATGATAGTTTTGAATAATTTTCAAGAATTGGTTTGCATATTTCTTCTGTTAGGCCTGGGTAAACAGTAGACTCAAAAATTACAATAGACCCCTTTTTTAAATTTAGTCCCACAAGTTTACAGGCAGTATTTATACTTTTTAAATTTGGTTTTTTTCTTTTGTCTACTGGGGTAGGTACGGTTACAATAAAAAAATCTGATTTTTTTGTTTCTTCAATATTTGTTGAAAAAAATATTTTACTTTTGACTAGAATTTTTTTATCAACATCATTATTTTTATCAATCCCTTCTTTTAATTCTTGTATCCTTAAACTATTAGTATCAAAACCAACAACATTAAAATATTTTGATAATCTATTTGCTAATGGTAGGCCAACATAGCCCAGCCCTATAACTGATATTTTTTTTTTATACTTCATAAAACAACTTCCATTGATGAAAGATAATTAATGACCATAATTGCTGACCATAATTAGATTTAAAATTTAAATGATCTTTGACCATCTTATCTATTTTTTCGCAACTGAATATTTTATCTTTTTTAATATTCTCCATATTTAAATGATCTATCATCCAATCTTTTAATGTTGTTCTTAACAAATCGTCAATTGGAATTGAAAAACCTGACTTAGGTCTATGTATTAAATCTTTAGGTAAGTGCTTTTCTAATATTTTTTTTAATATAAATTTTTTATTCTTGAGTTCTTTATTATTTTTAATATCATTCCAACTGAATTCTATCATGCTTTTATCCATAAAAGGTGTTCGTGTTTCTAGTGAAACGCTCATAGAGGCTCTGTCAACTTTTGTCATTATATCATTATGAAAATAATTTATAAAATCGTTGTACATAAAATTCTGAACATTATTTAGATCTAAATCTTTATTTTCTTTATACAGCTCAAAGTCATTCTGCTCATCACCAATCAAAATTGAATCTTCAAAACTATCTGAAACTAGATTTTCAAATAATTTTTTTTCATTTTTAGCACCAAATGAATTGATACTTTTAATAAATAAATTTTGTATACCAAGAGGAGATTTTTTATTTTTTGATAAAAAAAATTCTATTTTTCTTATAAATAAATTAATAACTTTTTTATTTGAATATATTAAGAAATCAGAAATTTTGGCTCTTATACTGTAAGGTAACATTTTAATTAAGGGCCAATACCTATTTATAAAATGATATCTATTATATCCTCCAAATAACTCATCACCTCCATCACCACTAAGTGCTACTGTAACTTCTTTTTTTGCTTTCTGACTTAATAAAATAGTGGGTAGTTGTGATGAGTCTGAAAAAGGTTCATCATAAATTACTGGAATTTTATCAATATTCCCAAGTAGTTCGTCTTCTTTAAAATAATATTCAAAATGTTCAGTATTTAAATTTTTTGCAATCTCTTTTGCAATTTTTGCTTCATTAAATCTTGGATCTGTAAAGCCAATGGTAAACGTTTTGATTTTATTTTTAGAGATTTTTGAAGCCAAAGCAGTAATGGTACTAGAATCTACTCCACCTGATAAAAAACAACCAATTGGTCTATCTGAAATTAATTGTTTTTTAATTGATTCAACTAATAACTCTTCGGCTTTATCTATTAAATTTTCATTCTTATTTATTTTTTGATCAGATGGTTTAAGAATTGCATCGTTTAGTGACCAATATGTTTTAATTTTAAAATTTAAATTGTTTAGATCTAAAATTAAATATTTTCCGGGATCAAGTTTCCAAGTGTTTTCAAAAATTGAAAAAGGACTTGGTATATTTTTTAACTTTAGAAAACTTTGAACAACTTTTTTATTTAATCTTTTTTCAAAAACATTACTATTAATTAAAGCTTTGAGTTCAGAACCAAATAAAAAAATATTATTTTGAAGTGAATAATAAAGAGGCTTTTCACCTACTCTATCCCTAATGAGAAAAATTTTGTTTTCAAGTTTATAAAATATTCCGATTGCATACATGCCTTCAATCATTTGTAATGAAGACTCTAAACCATAAAAATCAAGCAAAACTGCTAGGGTTTCAGTGTCTGAGGTACCAACCCAATTGTTAAATTTTTTATTTTTTTCAATTTCTTTTCTTAAATCTATATGATTATAAATTTCTCCATTTAATACTACCACATAGTTTTTTGAAGGTGAAAAATAAGGTTGGTTACCTTTATCAGACAAATCTTGGATTGAAAGCCTTCTATTTCCAATCGCAATAACTTTTTTATTATCAATCCAATACCCCTGATGGTCTGGACCCCTATGCTTTATCGACTCAAGCATTGACGAAATTGCTTTGTCTATATTAAAATCATTTTTTGACTGATTAACAATTCCAGCTATGCCACACATAATTTTATTTTTTAAATCCTATGGCACACCAAAATGGAGCTGAGTTACTAAATTTAATACTTTCTAAACCGCTATTCTTCATCATCTCAAAAATTTGTTTTTTAGAAAATCTTTTTTCTAATGTTGTTCCAAACCTGTCCAAAGAGTCATTTCTCAAAATATACATCTTTTTATCTTTGTAATAAGATAATGGAAATTTTTTTGTATCTACTCTAAATTTATCAAAAATTAATGAAATTCTTGATATTGGAAAGTAAATCAAAAATGCCAATAAATCTGAAAAAAAAGATTTTAAACCAAATGGTAAATTTGATATTATAAATCTTAGGATATTAGATAAATTCCATAAAAATTTATACCAAACACTTCTGTTTTCAAAATTATAATAAAGATAAAGTAAAATTGGAGATCCCTTCTTCAATTTTTTAACACATTGAATAATACCTTTTTCAGTTTGAGGTATATGATGTAACACGCCTAAACAATAACCAAAATCCATTGAATTGTCTTTTATATCCATTGAAAAAACATCTTGTTTTTTAAATTCACAATTATTATTTCTTGATAAATTTTTCTTTGCAACTTTTATGGCATTGCTTGGTTCTATACAGTAAAGTTTCTTAACTTGTGGAGCAACAAATAAAGCCCATCGGCCAGTTCCACACCCTAAATCAAATCCAGTCTTATTTTTTTTTAAAAAACTTTTTGGAAAAATTTTAAAATAATCATTAAAAATTTTTTTTAATTTTTTGTCATTGGAATTAAAATTAGAAAATTTTTCCCATTCTAAACCAAAATCATCTATGACTTTATTGCTGCGCATATAGCTTAATATATATTAAGATTTAATTATATATTCCTCATCTTTAAAAAAAGACACAAAAAAAAGAATTAAAATAGGAATAGCTGTTGTATGATGCCTTAAAGCTGTTCCCCAATTACTGGTTCCTAGTGCCCAAACTATTTCAATAAAACAAAAAGTAAAAAAGAGATATGATGTATATTTAAGATTTATTAAACTTCTTATTCTAAACAAAAGTATCATGCCAGTAAATATAAAAAAAATTCTCAAATAATTTTCAACAAAGGCTAATAAATCTCCTATAGAAAGAATTTTGCTAAAAAAAGGTTGAACAAAATAATCATAAGTTGCAATAAAGATAAATGCTAGTAAATCAGAATAATTATAAACTGATATAGGGTATGTCCGCATGTCAGCTCTTGAGTTTGAATTTATTAAAAGACCATTTTGATAAATTTCAACAGCAATAGGTAACCCTTTTGCAAACTGCTTATAACCAAAGTTATCATAATTCTGGATCAGAATAAATAAAATTAAAATAATTAGAAGAGAAAAAATAAACTTTATTTTTAAAGTTATTAAATTTGAAACTAACGGAATAAAAGCAATTAATAAATTCCATAATGCAAAGAAAAAAAAAGCTTTATGGAAAAGTGATAAAATAATACTACAAAAAATTAGTAATAAAAAGTGCCCTATTTTTTTGTAATATAAAATTTTAATAGTTAAAAAAATAGAGGCACATATTAACATTATCTGAAATGCTTCTCTTGAAACAGCTGAGGTAAATAAAATAAGGCTTGGCCAAAAACACAACAATACTAAACCAAAATAAATGGAGGTTTTTTTTACTCTAATCATTTTCATTATATCTAAACAAAATAAAACACTTACGAACCAACAGAATACTGAAATTAAAGAAGCAAACGTATAAGAAGTAAATGGAGAAATTTTATAAAATAATGGGACTATAAATAAATAGAAGTTATGTAAATGATAATTTTGGCTTAAAATAAACAAAAAATCTCTTTTTGATAGCATTAATGCTGTATGATGCAAGCCGTAGGAGTCAGGTCCAATAAAACTATTTGTTCCAGAAAAATAATTAATTGATATCATGATTAATCTTATGATAATTCCTGAAAAAATTATTAAATTAATTGTTGTTAAATACTTATTTAAGGTCATTTTTTTCATCAATATTAATTATTAAATATTTTATTTTACTTAGGTGGTAGTAAAAAAAAAATAGCGGACTTTCTTTTAAAAAATATAAGTTTGTTTTTGCTGTAAAAAAAAATCTTTTAAAAAAAGATAAAAAATCATTTTTTTTATAAAATCTAAAATTTTTTAAGTAATATAATTTAGTGTTTAATTTAAAAGTTTTAAATAATTTTTCTAAATTATGAGTTTTATGATTAATATTGTGAATAAGCTTTAACATTTTAAAGAAATTTTTATAGACAAATCTCTTATTCATTAAATTTTTTGAGGCAAAGCCATCATTTTGAAGTCTGTATCCACCCAAAAATTTAGGAATAAAAATTGACCCATGCTGTAAAGCTAAATTTATAAAACAACTAATATCAGTATAAATGCTTATTTTAGGATATTCATTTATTGTTTTTAAAAAAAATTTAGTTCTAATTATTGTCATATGACCATTAATAAAATTACCGTAGTGTGTAAAAATTTTTAGAATTTGATTAGGTTCAAAATATTTTGTCTTATTGGAAACTAATGGTGATTTAACTTTATTTTTTATTGAATAATCATCATTTAATTGAAATACTAAACTTGAGGAAAGAGATGCTTTGGGAAACTTTTTTAATTCATTTATACTGAGCTCTATTGCATTATCTTTTACAATTAGATCGTCAGCACCATAAACCATAAAAAATTCTGTTTCAATATAAGACAGTCCTTCATTCATTCTCTCTATAACACCAGCATTTGTTTGATTAAGTATTATTTTAAACTGATCATTTTTAATATATTTAGATAAGATTTGATGACTATTATCATTGGATCCATCATCAATGATTATTATTTTTTCAGGTTGCATTGACTGTCTATTGATCGACTCCAAGAGGTTCTCTATAAAACAACCATGGTTATAATTTGCAATTAAAATTGATAAATTAGAATTAGTTTTCATAAAAATTAAAAATTGTTTTTTTTATACGATCAATTTTTTTTGATTGCAGTAAGAGATTTGTAAATTTATATTCTTTTATAATATTCAATTTTTGACTATCATTGAAAAAGATACCTTTGCAATTTGCATTTTCAGATGCCATCATATCTCTTATATCGTCTCCAATATAAATTGAATTAGATAAATTTATCATATATTTTTTACTAGCATCATAAAACATTCCCGCTTTTGGCTTTCTACACCTGCAATTATCATCCCAATGGTGAGGACAAAAAAATAAATCAAGTATAGTGATATTCAAGTTTGTTAGATCTTTAATTATTTTGTCATTAATTTTTTTAAGTTTACTTAAACTTAATTTATTAAGAGCAATCCCAGCTTGATTAGTTATAATTATAAATTGGTATCCTTTTTTTGAAAGAACTTTCATCATTTTAACTATTTCTTGTTCATATTTAATCTTTTTTTCATCAATCAAATATTTTCCTTTACCAGGACTTTTATTTATTGTTCCGTCCCTATCAATAAAAATAATTTTTTTTGGTTTTAAAAATTTTTTTGTTTCAAGAAGTCTTTTTGAATCTCCAATGCTACAGTATAAATCATCATGAATTGAATATCCGACTTTTTTTTTCCTAAAACTATCTAAATAAAAATTGTTAATTGATGTTTTGTTACTTTTGTTAAAATAATTAATCAAGGATTGAGACTTAATAATTGAAAATCCTAATTCTACAAAATTTTTTTTTTTACTTCTCTTTATAGAATAACTTTTAATTTCATCTTTAAATATTGAAAAATTGCCAATCTCTTTTTTTTTCAAAATGAAATAAATATTTTTTTCTTTATTAAAGTTTTTTTTTATTTTTTGTAAATTAAATGAAAAAATATTATCTGAATAAAGTAATAAAAAAAATTTATTTAGTTTTTTTTCTGCTTTAAAAACTCTTGTACCAGTATCCCAATCAATTGGTCCATTTGAATATTCAATTTTAACACCAAAATTTTTACCATTTTGAAAATAGTTTTTAATTTGTTCAGATCTATAACCACCAAGAATTAGAATATTAGTTAATCCATTTGATTTTAATTGATAAATTAAATACTCCAAGAATGGCTTTTTATTAATCATTACCATTGGTTTTGGCGTGTGCTTTGTTAATGGCATCAGTCTTTTTCCAAGACCACCACATAGAATTACTGCTTGGTTAACCATTAAAACTTTTTATTTCTTTTATTCCTTTTAAAATATTTTCTTTTGGTTTCCAGCCAAAATTTTTATAAAATTTTTTCATACAAGCTCTAATATAAGGCAGCTTTGTATGCAATTTTTCTTTAAGTTCTTTTTTTCTAAAAATTTTAAGACAAATATTTTCAATTTTCAAATTTGTTTTAACTTCACCACTGCCTAAATTATAAACTCCTCTTTTAATTTTATAAATTGCAATATGATTAATAGTTTTTATTAAAAACTTAATATTAATATAATCATTTGCCTGATTATAATTATCAAGCTCAATGTTTTTATTATTTTTAATTTTTTTTATACAATATGGTATTAATGATTTTGCTCTTTGGTGTAATCCATAAATATAAAATATTCTAATCCAATACCAATCTATTTTTTGATTATTATTTGCTTTTACTTTTAGATATTGTAAAATTTTTTTTTTTGTTTTTGCAAAGTTGGAATGTGGATTAATCTTCATACTTTCCTTTCCATATCCATAGATACCTTCATATTCTTTACAAGTTCCAGCAATTATTATTTTTTTACAACTTTTACTTTGAAAAGCTGCATCAATTAAATTTTTTGACATTTTAAAATTTTTTTTACAGTTAGACTTATTAAAATTTGGGATACCTTGCCATGAAAAGTGAATGATGAAAGATGGATTAATATCATTTATTACTGATATTAATTTTTTTTTATTATTTAAATCACAAGAAATATAATTTGTATTTTTGTTGTTATTACTTTTTTTTCTTTGAATAGAAAAAATCTGATATCTTTTATTATTATAATTTTTTGAAATAAAATTTTTTCCTAAAAAACCAGTTCCCCCAGTTAAAAGAATTTTCATTTTATGTAAGGAAGTTTTATATCTTTTTTTGAAATTATCTTAATTTTGTATGGCCATTTCACTTTTATATTAGGATCCTGATAGTTAATGCCACTACCACTTCCTGGTATAAATTTCTTAGACATATAATAAAGAACTTTGGTATCATCTTTAAGTGTTAAAAAAGCACTTGCAAAACCAATGGGCACATACATTGCTAAACTATTTTTTACCTCAAGTGTTTTTGTAAAAATTTTTAAATATGTTTTACTTTTTTTTCTAACATCTAACAAACACAAGAAGATCTTACCCGACAAACAAGTTATTACCTTAGCCTCTCCATGAGGATTTTTTTGAAAATGAAAACCTCTAAAAGTACCAGCTTTCAAATTTTGTGATAAATTTATTTGATTGAGATTATTAAATATCTTATTTTTTAAAAAAATTTCTTTACAAAATATTCTAGTAAATGAACCTCTATTATCTTTATTTTTATTGAATTTAATTAATTTTAATCCATTACTAGATTTAAAATTTAAAATTTTCATATCTTTGTTTCAATTATTTTAGGGAAAGGTTTTAAAACTAATCCTTCATATTTTTTATTTTTAAGATACTCAATAATTTCTTCATAAAAATTCCAAGATAATATAATTACATAGTTTTCTTTTTTCCATTCCACCCTGGAAGGGTTAATTATTTTAATTTTTGATCCAGGAGTATACTTATTATTTTTTAATAAATTTTTATCACAAATATTTTTTATTAAATTGTTATTAATCCTGCAATAATTCAAGAATGTAGAACTTCTTGCAGAAGCACCATATGCCATTATATTTTTTTTATTTTTTAAAAGATTTTTAATTTTTAATTTATGATTTGCAGCGTGTATTGCGAAATTCTGCCAAGTTTTTAATGAATTTATTTTTTCTTTACCCTCTTTTACCAACAAATCTTTTAATTTTTTTGAAGATAGGTATTTTTTTTTAGAAAAAAATATTATTAATGATCCGCCACTTATAGGACTATTTTCCACGTGATAAAGATTGAATTTGAATTCTTCCAATAAATTTTTTAAATTTTTTAATGAATAATAAAAATAATGTTCATGATAAATGGAGTCGTATTGAGTTTCTTTTAAAATTTCTTTTGCATAATGAAATTCAATTACACCTAAAGATTTATCATGCATACACTCATTCATGCCTCTCAAAATTTCCTTTGGATTAGGGACATGTGGAAAAACATTTCTTGCAAAAATTAAGTCAAACATTCCATGTTTTTTTTTCATTTCATTGCCAAACTTTTTGTTAAAAAAATTTGGATATGTTTTAATCCCATCTTTGTTAGCTTTTTTTGCAATATTTTTTGCTGGATCAACTCCTACACATAAATTTTTTTTATTTTGAAATTTTTTTAAAAAAGTTCCATCATTTGAAGCAATTTCTAAAATCTTTTTAATTTTTATTTTTGAAAATTTATCAATATGATCTTTGAATTTTTTTGCATGTTGTTGTGCTACTTTTGAGGTTCCTGTTACCCAAAAGTATTTTTCAAACATTATTTTTGGATTTACGTTATGTGAGAGTTGGCTAAGTTTACATTTTTTACAAAAAACAAGCTCTAATGGGACTAAATATTCTTTTTTAGATTTATTTGAGATTAAATTATTTGCTAATGGCTGTTTACCTAGGTTTATAATTTTTATTAAACCTTTATTATTACATATTCTACAACACTTAATTTTTTTATGCCTCATGCTTGTAATTTTTTTATGCCTCATGCTTGAGCCATTCAAGTTTTTTATCTAGATAACCATTTTCCATTAAATATTTTAATTTATTTAATCTATTGGTTTTAATCCCAAATAAATCATCTTTCGTAAAATTTGTTTCTTTAAAAAAATTATGCATCTCTATTGCTCCATAATCTAAATCACAAATCGGTTTATAAATATTATAATCATTATGAATTTTTTCAAAAGATACCTTATATGTTCTTGAGTCTTTTCCATGCTCGCCAGAGTAAAATATATTAGCTGTTGGATATTTTTTTTGTACGGAGTCCGCAATTTCTTTTACAGTATAATTTCCACCACGTTTACCTACGTTGTAGCAATGGTTATTTCGTTCCATCGAAAAATCTGTTAAAACGGCTTTTGTTGCCAAGCACATATCATTGACATGAACTATTGGTCTTATAGGTGATCCATCACTTTTAATTTCTATGGATCCAGTTGTAAAAGCATTAGCCATAAAATTATTGAAAACTATATCTGATCTTAATCTTGGGCTTGAACCAAAAACTGTAGCTGGCCTTAAAACACTTACATGAAATTTATCATCTCCTAAACTTGTTATATGTTGTTCCGCATCCCATTTACTTATTGCATATGCGGTAATAGGGTCTTTTGTACTATCGTATTCATCAAGTTCTTCAGATACCTTTGAAATTCCATAAATACTTTGAGTTGAATAGTATATAAATTTTTTCACACCACCCTTTTTACATAAATCTGCCAACTTAATTGTTGCATCTCTATTAACACTATAAGTAATATCTTTCTCAAGTTCACCTAAAGGATCATTAGACATTCCTGCTAAATGAATTACAGCATCATACGACGTTAAATCATTTAACTCTAAATTTCTAATATCTTTTTTTATACTTTTATAATTTTCTCTAATCTCTCCTGAAATACAATTTTCAAAATATCCAATATCAATACCTTCTATTTCATAATTTAATTTAATAAGGTAATCTGTAAGTAGTGTTCCAATATAACCTTTATCACCTGTCACTAAAATCTTTTTAATCATTGTAATTACTTTCTTGTAAAATTTTGTTATTTATATTTTTTTGACCATCTTTTATACCAAATATATACAATTTAAAGATAATTACTGTCAAAAAATTTTCAAAAAATTTAGACTATATATTAATTAAATTATCTAAAATTTATATTACTTATATCTTTTTAAAATTTTAGTTATTAAAAATATATTTACTTATATTTTATGATCTTTCATCATAATAAGTTATTCGTGAGCCTGTCAGATCAAACTGAAAATCAAAAAAAGGAAAGTTTTTAAAAATTTTTTTAATTTTATTCTGTTTCTTTTTATCAACATATAACAGTAAGAAACCACCACCTCCTGCACCACAAATTTTTCCACCAGTGGCACCATTTTTTTTTGCTAAACTATACATTTTATCAATTCTTGAATTTGAAATATTTTTTGTAGAAAGGTTTTTCTTTAGTTTCCAACCTTCATCCAATAGTTTGCCAATGTTTTGAATTTTACTTTTTCCCTCAAATATTTTTCTAAATCCATCAACTTGCCCAACCATATTTAAAAGTGTTTCATTTTTTTTATTGAAGTTTATATTTCTAATTATTTTAGAGGCATTCCTCTGAATTTTTGTATAAATTAATATAAAGTTTTTTTCTAGAGTGTTCACGATCTGCTTTTTGTAAAATACTGGCTCTACCTTGACTGTATCATTAGAATTGAAAGTTATTTCATTTATACCCCCATATGAAGCAGCATAATGATCTTGTTTTCCAATTTTTCTTTTAAGTTTATTTATTTCTAATTCAGCAGCAAGATCTGCTATGTATCCTTTGGTTTGCTGAATGTTTTTGTATGCTAACATTGCATTTATTAATCCAACTGTAAAAGTGCTAGAAGACCCAAGTCCCGAGGACTCTGGGGCATCTGAAAAAGTTGATATCTCAATAGCTTCATTAATTTTAAAAAATTTTAATGTTTCTCTTATAATTGGGTGCTTTATTTCATTTACACTATTACACTGTTCATACTCGCTCCAACGAATCTTATATTTAAAATCAGTAATATTTATTTGTTTTTTAACTATTACGTAAAGATATCTATTAATTCCAATGCTTATAACTTTGCCAAATTTATTTTTTTTATAATACTCAGGAATATCACTCCCTCCTCCAGCTAAGCTTATCCTAAGAGGAGTCCTTGAAATAATCATACTATTTAAATTTAATTATATAATCAACAATCATCAACAGCCAAACATGATGAGTCATTTCAACTTTATTATAAGATTTTGAGTTACACCAAAAATTTATTTTTCCTAGTTTTCTTAAATTATTATTTTTATTAAAACCTGTAAAAGTAATTAAATTAATTTTTTGTTTTTTACAGAAATGTGCGGCATTAATCATATTTTTTGATTTCCCGCTACTACTTACTAGGATCACTAAATCATCTTTTTTTGCATAACTTTTCAATGCTTGAAAAAGCCAATTTTCATAACCATAATCATTCGCATAACAAGTAATTAAATCTGCTTCATTAAAATTAATAGCTCTTATTTTTGCGGCTTTAGTAAAATCTACAGCTACGTGACTTGATAAAGCTGCACTACCCCCATTACCCGCAAGTATAACCTTTGAATCTTTTTTTTTTACTCTTTTTATAAATTTAATTGAATTATTTAAATCTTCAATATTTATATCGTTTAATAAATCATTTAAATCTTGATTATAATTATTAACAAATTTTTTATTCATAAAGTCCTTTTAATATTTTTTTTAATTTATTATTGCAACCAAAAAAGTTCGTTGGTTCATAATTATACATTTTTAAAGCACCTGTTCTTATCTTTATTTTAGATTTTAATTTTTTTTTCCAACTATTCACTAATTTAATTAATTTTACTCCTTTGCCTGAGCACAGATTAACAATTCCAAATTCTGAATTTTGTATTGTTAGTTTAAATATGAATTGAGCTAACTTTTCAACAGGAAGATAATCCCTTATTTGGGTACCTTTCGACATTTCAAAAGTTTTTTTGTTTTTATTTACACTGTCTATGAATTGACTATAGATTGTTTTTTTACGTTTGTTAACTCCATACATGTAAAATATTCTCATCCAAGTGAAATTAAAATTAGAGTTTTTCTTTAATATTTCAGTTTTTTTTCTTAACTTATCTTTTCCAATTGCATAATTTGTTACTGGATTAGATTTATAATTCTCTTTAAGTAGGCCCTCTCTACTTCCGTATTCCAAACAGGTTCCTACAGTATAAATTGAAATGTTTGGATTTACTTTCACTAAAGATTTGTAAAAATTCAGATGTTCAGAAACTTGAATTTGAGTGTGAGTTTTTGAATTAAAGTCATTTAAATCATGCCATGCCAAATCTAACAATATGTCAAATTTTATAATCTTAAATTTATAAGAAGAAAGTTTTTTTGTTTTAATCCAAGTAATTTTATTAGACTTATTATTATATTTATCTACATAAGTGCAATAAACTTTGTATTTATTTTTGAGGAACAGATCTAATACATATTGACCTAAAAATCCTGTAGAACCTGTAATAAGAATATTTTTCAAAATATTTTTACTTTTGGATGATAAATGATAAATTTACCACCCCATTTCCTTATATAATTTAATGATAAAGATATTTCTTTAGCAATATTCCATGGGAATATAACTATGAAGTCAGGCTTAATTTTTTTTATAAATTTTTCTGATACTATTGGAATTCTACTGCCTGGAAGATATTTATTTTGTTTAAATTCATTTTTATCAATAACGTAGTTGATCATATCACTCTTTATTCCACAAAAATTTAACATCGTATTACCTTTGGCTGCTGCCCCATAACCAAATATAGTTTTGTTTTGTTTTTTAATTTTTATAATTGTAGATAAAAATTCATTCTTTTTTGAAATAGTTTGTTTTGAAAATTTTGAATAAAAATTCAAATCATTTACACCAAGTTTTTTTTCATTTTTTATTATTGATTTTAAAGATGTGGTTTGCTTAAAAAGATGATTTGAATTATGAGTAATATATACTCTCAAACTACCCCCTTGCGTATCTACTTTTTCAATATCAAAAGATTTTAGCTTATGTCTTTTTAAAACTTTAGAAAAAGCTAAAAATGAATGATAAAAATAATGCTCATGATAAATATTATCAAAAACATTTTTTTTTATTAAGTCAACCACGTACTGGAACTCTATAGTGGCTATACCTTTGTTATGCAGTATTGTTTTAATTCCTTTAACAAAGCTATTTATGTTTGGTATATGAGCCAAAACATTGTTTGCAATTATTAAATCAGCAGCACCATAATCTTTTTTAAGTTGCTTCGATACACTGGTGTTAAAAAATTCATTTACAATTTTTAGTCCTTTTTTTCTCGCTGCTTTAGCTGTGCTTAACGTAGGCTCAACACCAACTGAAGGTATATGTTTTTTTTTAAAATACTGAAGCAAATAACCATCGTTAG
>Ga0209335_10001410_pt1 | contig 27425 bp, 20 predicted proteins | sample COG_09_FD_184753 | JGI IMG/M metagenome (GOLD analysis project Ga0209335, IMG submission 184753) | Pelagic Microbial community sample from North Sea - COGITO 998_met_09 (SPAdes) (version 2) | ecosystem: Environmental > Aquatic > Marine > Neritic zone/Coastal water | place: Helgoland, sampling...
CCCGTGCTTCGGAGCTGCCGTCTGGCCCCTGCGACGCGGGCCGCTCGGCGCCGCGCAGGTCCTGCGGGGCTCCCAGGACCTCCTGCCGTGCGCTCCACTTCGACGAGAACGAGCTGCCGCCCAAGGACCGCGAGAGCCGGCGCGGCGCGCCACGCACGCTGCCGCTCTCGCTTGTGTGCCCGACGCCGGAGCCGTGCTGGGAGGTCGACAGGCTGACTACTGAACCACGCCGCTCGAGTGCTCCGGTGGGCCCGAAAGGACTCGGGCCGTTTGGTCGTTCCTCCAGAGCGGCGAACTCCCCCTTCTTCTCCTTGTCACCCTGTCTGGCATATCGCACCAGCTCCTTTAGCGACACGCCTTCCCCTTCCATTTTGCGCGTTTGCTGGAGCTCCCTCATCCGCAGCCCGTCTATGCTATCCTCGGCACGCTTCCTCCCAAGCACCGAGGGCCGACGTGACAGCATCGAGGGTCTCCGTGTCAACAGCGAGGGTCTCCGCTCGAGTACGGAAGGCCTTCGCTCCAGAACAGAGGGAGTTCTTTCAAGGCCTGCGACAGGCCCGTTAGAGTGCAGGTCATCCGACAAAACCGAGCTCCTCCTCCTGAGCGTGAGACTTTCCTGCGCAGCCCCGAAGGAGGCACAAATCGGGAAATTCACACGCGAGGCTGCATCGTCGAGATTCAGGTCGCTCGGATCGTTGGGATGTTCGCCGCTCACAGAGCTCGCAGTGGCGCGATTTCGCGGTAGGTGGTCGCTGGTGATTGGGAGCAGGCCCTCAGGGACGCGGTTGGCCTGCAGGCGTGTCCCGGTCGGGACTACCCTTGGCGCCATGCCACCCCCCGGGGCCTACGCACCCAATCCACCAGCCAGTGAACTTGACCGATCAAAAGTAAATTTAGATCCTTGCGTATTCGCAAGAGCGAACTTCCGAACCGCCAGCGGCAGAGTATTGCATTCTCAAGTGCGGGGCGCAGCCAGGCAGCACCGGGTCAAATGCTGCTGTCGCCTGCAGGCGGCGAGGAGAGCCTGAATATTCGAGATCTGGGATCGCAGCTGACGAGTAACAGCACAATTGCCAGGGCCCAGCAGATGCGGCGGGAGATGGAGGTCCTGCTTGCACGGGCCAGCAAGCGCTTCGCCAACAGTGAAGGCGAGCGTAGCAAGCTCCCGGAGCTGAACTTTGAATCCAGCCGGCAGCGCTCCTCCAGCCCCATAAAAAATAGTCGCGACTCCGCCTACGACGGCGAGGACGGGGCTCGGGCAGACTGGGTGCTGGAGAGCAGGGCCGAGAGCAGCGACGGGGACACGGACGCAGGAGAGTCATCCACAGCAGCAGTATTGAGACGTGCGCGCCGAATGAAGCAACGCGCAACCCTCGCCCTGCAGAGCAGCCGAGGCGCATCGAACTCGCCACCTCCCGCAAGCCTGACACAGCAGCAACCCGTGGCGCACGGAGATACCGGGGAACCGGCGCATCTTCTCCACCAGGAGCGGAATTCGCCGCAAGGGGAACCTATCGCAACCACGCTGCCTGGCGCAACCTCCGGGCGCGCCTGGCACCCTTCACTCGCGAGCACTCCGGAAACGCGAAGTGGGCCAGCGCTGCGCACGCCCCCTGGAGTGACCCCGGACGGGAAGGTGGCGCGTGAGCGCGTCGCCGTGGCGCAGACGCAATCGTTGGGCGCCGACGCTGCGGCTGTAGAGAGTGTGTTGGGCGCACATTCAGCCGCCAGCTCGCCGGGGGGGGCTGATGACACTGCACGCTTCTTCGGTGCTTGGGCGCCGCGCGAGGATCGTCCGCAGGGTGCCGTGTGCGCGACCGGCGTGCCCCTGCAATCCGAACGCGTCACGACGCCTGATCCACAGACGGGCCAAGAGTCGGCGCCCAAGGAAGGGCTGGGATGGGCAGCGACCGGAGTCGAGCGGGTCAAGAGGCTGGAAGACGGGGCGCCGGTCTGGACATCGGAAGGCGGTGGGCGGCTGGCAGAGAGTGCGCTGCTGCAAGAGGAGGCGTCCAAGCAGCTGGAGATGGTGGACGCGCTCCTCCTCGGGAATGCAGGTGCGCGGGAGGGCGTCGCGCTGCCCGCCACGCCGCCGCCGGTGCGTGACGTAGGCGCCCTGTGCGAACCTGTGGAGGCGTCACCGGTGGACTCTCTGCTGGCCACACCTGCGCGGCCGGCGCGACTGTACCGGCCTAGCCCCGGGCAGCCCCTGCAGGGGCAACTCTGGCACAAGGGCAACCCTGGTGTGCCGGCGGCGAGCCGTCCGCAGACAACGGTGTCTGCGGAGCGTCCTGCGGAGGCAGAGCCTTCACCGCCGCGAGAGGGGGGTACGGTGGGTGTGGAAGTTGAGCGTTGGCGGGCTGATCAGCTTCGCTCGCTGGCGTCTGCATGTCGAAAGGAGGGCTCTGCTGCTGTCGCTGCTGCGAACAAAGCTGCTGATACTGTCGAGCGGTGCCGGCGCCTCTGCGAAGCTGCGGGCGCGACCCAGCGCGGCCGGGTGTCGTCGCTCGCGGGAGACGCGCGCAGGGCTGGCGGTGAGCTGGCCAAAGTGGAGCTGCTGGCAGCGCGCAGCCGAGGCCACGCGACGAAAGCGGTGCGGTTCCCTCTGCGAGCCAGCGGCACAACATGCGCCCGCCAAGGCGCCGTGCTGCACCCTCGCACGCATCCCGGCAGGGCAGCCTGAAGCCTCACCCTAAAACCTGAGACAGGTGGAGGCAGCAGCGGAGGTGTCGGCGCTGGTCAGCCAGATCGAAGCGGGGATCGGGATCGCCAACCTCGGGGCGGCGGCGAGGGTGGACCCGGCAAGGGTGGACCCGGCACGGGTGGACCCGTCGGGGCGGCAGCCCTCGCCGCCGAAGCAGGAGGGAATGGATCGGGCTGAGCACGCATGGGGCGCGTTCGATCGCACTGGCGCCGACGTCGTGGCCCGGTCCCTGGCGTCGCAGGTGCTCCCGGCTACCCTCCCCGCGCTTCGCGTGCGTGAGTGGCTGAGCGCGCGGCGGTGCGGCAGACCGCGGCGCAGGCGGCTCTGCGACGATACATGGACGACGCAGCCGGACGCGCGCGCCCAGTGCAGGCCCCCGCGGGAAGAGTGCCCGAGACCCGGCCTCCGCCCGCGGGGCGCGCAGCCGGCGCGGCTGGAGGCACGCGCGGTGCGAGTGTGGGTGTGGAGGGGCAGAGTAGGGTGCTGCACGTGGCGGGGGTGCGCACTTCTCGCGAATCCACCGTGGCAAGCGCAGGGCGCGGGCGGCCCAGGACTGCGCTTGCGACGGGCAGGGGGCGCGCAGCAGAGATGGAGCAGCTCGAGAGCGCGCGGGCCGCCAGGTGTGGCCCCGTGGGGTGCACAGCCACGCGGTGCGGCTTGCCAGCCGTGTTTCCGACGTCAGAAGCTGACCGCGCTCTGGGTGCGGCAGGGAGCGCAAGATCCAGGAGATCCGCCGCATGCTGGGGGGGGTGAGAGCAGCTTAACGTCGAACGCGGCGGCGCGAGGTACGTCAAAGGACCGGACGAGATGGACTGTCAGTGAGAGATTGTGTGTACTACAACGCCGCATCTCTTTCGTTGGCATGGCCAGCGTGAAGGCAGAGTGCACGTTCGCGCCCTAGCTTCTCAGACAGTCCACGATGCAAAGCCGCGACTACGGTGCTCAGGTCGTGCCGCCTGCCACAGGAGAGCCCAGGTCAGCCTTGTTTCATGCAATTCCACGCTCAGGATAGGAGGGGGGTGGACGTGCTGTCCGAAAGCCAAACATATACGAGGGTTTTAAATCCAACGCGCTAGAGGCCCGCCGGAGGTAAGACCCCTCGTCTCGAGGCTCTAGCGTGTCCGCATACCCGCATGAGCGATTTGAACGCTCGACGGGACTAAAAAGACACGCAGGGGTAGAACTGGGAGTAGGGCCATGAGAAAGGAGCGGGCCTTCCGCTCATGCACACTAAAAATGACCCAAGACTTGGGGCACGAACGCTGTACAAGGGAGCAGGGGCACCTTGCCAAAGGGCAAGGCACCAGAATTCCCACTTTCCTTCCGCTCTCTGTTGGAAAGTTGAAATCACACCGGTCCATGGTCAAGAGGCCAGCATGTGTTAAAGGCTTTCCGTGCGGAGCGCCCCTGGGTCCCTAGCCAGCTCGGAGCAGCCTCACACAACGTGTCAGGAACCGAGGGCAGAAGGTAGGGCTTGGAAGCCTGAAATTGGATGGGGGGCTTGGAGGGGCCAAGGCGGCGCAGGCGGCGCAGGCCCGCGTGTGCGACCTGGCAAGTAGCGCGAGAGAGGCGCGTACTCCACTTTTGCAGATATTGACTTAGTGAGTCCTTCCTTTCGGCCGCGCCGGCTGCAGGAAGTGTCTGTCTCCCCGACGCTGCGCCATGTCTTTCGGACCCGCAGGCCCAGGTTCAGCCCTACCGCTGCAGTGTGCAAGAGTCCAAATTCTATATCCTACCAGTCTACGCGGTGTGTAAGCCGCAGGGTAACCAGGAGGGCGGCTGCAGCGAGCGAGGATCTCGAGCCTTCGCTCCGCCGTGTAGCTGAGAGGGCGGGCCCTGGCAGAGGGTGGTGGGGCCGGCCCGTCGGGAGGTTGGTTGTTTGAGAAGGGAGCGAACGATACTGGAGACATTCTGTGGACAATCCAGGAGAAGCGGGCGCAGAGACTGCAGGACAAACACCTCCAGGTAAGAGGTGCCGCACTGTGTCCAGCCGCCGTGCCCAACCTTCCCCACTAATCAGGAATCTCGTGCAGAGCGCGGAGCAGAAGCAACTTGACAGCTTCCGAAAAGCACAATCGCAAGTGGAGGTGATTGCATGCCCAACTGCGACCTGTGGACACAGCAGCATGGGTGTGCAACTCTCTAGGCGGCGCCAGTGATAGCTGTGCCGCAAGCCCTGCAGTCTGCCTCATATGCGGCGCTGCTACTGAACTGCTTTGCAGGACGATACCCCGAAGTCGCTTGCACTGCCCACAAAGCAACACGCGAAACCCGACAAGCAAAAGCAACTACTTGCATCGCTTGTTGGGGTCCGCAGAAAGGTCCCGCCCGTGCTTCCTACCCATGCGTTTTGCGACGCAGTCGATTCCGATTCGTTCGTATTCGAGAGGTGCGATTTCTCTTTGCGCGACGAGAAAGGTCTCTCGACAGCAGCATCCTCTCGACAGTGCCCTTGTTGTGTGATCGCAGGTGCCAGGGGGCGAGCCTGAAGGAGAAGCGAAGAAGGCCAAGGTTGAGAGCGCGTCACCAGAAAAGACAGGAGGAGAAAACAAGGCCGCGATTGAATCGAAGGTGCCAGAGAAATCAAAGCCTGCTGAGAAACCAGTTGAGGGACTCTCGGTGCTCGGCAATTACAGCGACAGCGACGAAGATTAGCGATTGCAACACCCAGCAGAATCGTGGAAGACGCGCCAGCTTGTGCTTTATTACAAGCCAGTCGCGAATCGCGGTCGTGGAAGGGATGTGTGTTGCGAGCAATAAGCGCATCTTTACCGGCCCTGCGCTGTTCCCTTCAAAGCTCTTCCCTTGCTTTGAGTGACACGGATCACTGCGGTCTGGAGAACAGGAAGACCTGAGGACAAACATGTCGCAACCGTCTAGTAGCCCCACGCAGTTGCCTTGACCTTGGCGTCGCCAATGCCCAGCCAACTCATGAATCCGTCCGTACTACGGGCGGCCTTGGCGACAGCCGTCTTCCCTCCCTCTTTGTCCTTGCGCTCCGCCAGTGCTCGCTTTAGCGCATCCACCTCGCCCGCCAACTTCTGCTCCTGATCCCTCACGCGGCAGAATCGTCAGCACAAGGCATTGGGCTGTAGCCCTGATGCAACGATGCACGGCGAGGTGGAGCAGGGCGTATGGAACCGCTGCTCTGAGTGCGGGCGTCGGCACGCCCTTCACGTTGAGCGCGGGCGCCCCTCCGCCATTCTGCCGCGCGCGTGGCGGAACACCGTCGATCCTGCGATCGAGGCGGTCGTACAGGCGGCGAATGACGGTAAATGGCGAGCCGCGATCCGATCCGTGCGCTGCAGCCTGCACCAGCGCCTTGGCGCGAGCAATTTCGCTCGGGGACTCGCCCGCTCTGCCGACGGCCACGGAGCCTCGTCAGTCCCGAGCACGCGTCGGTCGCAACGGTGCGAAGGGCGATGAGGTGATGGGCGGTGGGACGCACGCAGTGGGCCATGGCGCGAATCCGCGCCCTTTCGCCGCCTGCTCCACAGCCTTCCTGCCCAACGATGGTGGCGGCGGCGCCCCTTGCAGCGACTTGATCGTTGCATCTGCAATGCAAGAGACCTGCGCACACACAAGGGTGGTTGGGGCCCCAGCCGTGGCACAGTAAAGCCCTAGCAATGCGCTCGCTAGGGTGGTATGAAACATGTTGAAAATCGCACAATCTGGGGAGGTCTTGGCGTGGGGCATCACCGACAACGCGCCCAAGCAGTTGACAGCACGTGGGCGTGAGCTCTTCCTTTGGAGATACGGCACAATGCCCGAATACGCGATTTGCGTGTGCCCCTCGTGACTTCGCTCCCACTTTCGCTCAGCATGTTGCAACGCATCGAGTCCGCGCCCGCCCGGAAGCAGCCGCGCGACCGAGTGCGACCCAGCATTTTGCGAAGAGGAAGCATCATGCAAGCGCGCCCTCACTCGACGCGCCTGACCCACCGCGTCTGCTCGCACCGAAAGGAACCCGAGAGCATCCGAATTGTGTCTCCCATTATTTCTTCCGCGTTCCCTATGCTCCCTCCTCTGTCGTCGCCGCCGCCGTTCTGCCTCTGGCTCCAGAGGGACTTCCGACGAAGGGATCAGCCCTGCCTTTGCGAGCTTTACCTGCGACTCGTACCAGTCCTCCCCCTTTGGTGCCAGGACAACGTCTGATGGCAACTTCGACGTTTGCTGTACTCTCCAGATGCACGCAACCGCTAGTGAAGCCGCGACTGTGAGCAAGCAGCTTGCCGCGACCTGCCGGAGTGTGCGTGCCAACATGTAGTTCTCATTCAGTCACTGCGCGAAATTGGCCAAACGAAAGGTGCTGCTCCTGGCCGTCATGCAGTACCGCAGCGCCCCGGTGCTTGAGGTCATGTTTCACATCCAGTAGGAGTGAAACGTGACCTCTCGCTGCCGATTCGCGTTCTACTCTGGACGACGGCACACAAAAGAAACGGAGCTCGGGGCACTGACCGTCAGAACAAGCGGGCGACGATTCGAGGCTACTGGTGAGTGGGTCTGTATCTCGGGATGTCTCCGCTGCATCTTCCGTACGTTGTGGGTCGCCCGGGAAGAGCACCCACAACAGCTGTTGTGGCAAAACCCGGCTCACACGGTTCGTGATGAAAAAGTCCTGTTTCTCACAATTTCTCTTTGGATGCAGGTGGCTTGCTCACAAGCCACGCTCGGAGACCGTTAGTCTGCTTGGCTCGGAACCTGTCTTAGCTCACGCCCTCATAGCATTCTCTCTCCTTGCCCGCAGCATCATCATTCCCGTTTTTTCAGCACCATATGCCTTTATTAATGAGCCTCTTCCCTTTTCCCACTCCGGCATCGCACCCGCCAGTGGTGTTCAGTGCATCGAGCCAGACGCCGTCGAGGAAAGGCACTATTCTCTGCGGCAGGGTGCCTCGCAAGGCTCGCCCTGCCAGCCGCTGCGCGGCCGTGCATGCCTGACCGCATCATATTGTACCCTGGCGGTGAGGATCTTTGAGCGTGTAGCGTGAGAGAGCTCCATCCTGGGGCGAATTTTTGGCATGCAGTGTGCACGAATGAGTGCAACAAACAACGCAGTAAGCAAGAAGAATTTATTAACTACAGTAAGGTCGAAACGGATGTCGTGTGGAACCACACCTGCAGGCCGGAGCGAGCAAGAGCCACACGAAACGAGCGTGCGTCACGGGATGGCAACGGAAATGATTAGGGCCTAGATCTCCCCCGCACACATGCCACGGATCGGAGCAGGTGGAGGAAGGAAGTCGATTGCGCCAGACTTGAAGCATGCGCGTATGTCATTTTCCATCAAGCTATGGCATTGATCGCGACTTCGAATGATGCGCGCCAGGAAAAGCAGGTACGAGTCTTCCAAGTGCATGGAGTATCTGCTGCCTGCCTCCGAGCCCGTGTTGCCTGGGTCAATTGCCAAAACTTCTTGCAAGTGGGGCTTGAGGCCACCACACAAGAAACATCGCGAAGACGACAAGGCCTTCATGGTTGATTGATCCGATCGCATTTCTGCGAACGAGTCCAGAATCTGTGCAAAGATGAATCCTTGAAGAAGGATGCCCCATACAACCAGGAATAGGACGAGAAACAGAGTGCGGAATTGCGCCCACGTGTTTTCAAATAGAAATAGTGGTGTCTCCGTGAAGATGCTCTGGTCACGCAGAAGCTCGGTGTTGTCACGTCCGATCGCTGTGACAAGGAATGTCATTGTGCACTGCCAGAGACTTTCACACGACGACGATGACGCCTGAAGGACCGACGGAAAATAGGTGAATGCATAAAGGCTGAACAATAGCAATACGATTAACGATAGGAAGAAGAGCCTCATAAGCTTGACACCGCTTAGAAATACAGCTCCGCGCAGCTCCAGAGCGATAGACGATCGAAAGAAGTCGATCGCGTAAACCGAAACATACAAAGGGGAGTACACTGCTCCGAGGAGCGCAAAAACAGTGAAGAGAACATGATAACCTCCGGGGCTTGCTCTCTTCAAACATTGTATGATTGTGGCCGGTGTCGCACGGACTTGATATCGTTCTTGGCCGAGTGCTCCGCCATCAAATTTTGATGGGAACCCCTTTCGATCCTTGGATTCGCGGGTCTTCGGCATAGAATCATCAGTTTTCCTCTTCTCGATTCGTGGCGATGCCTGAAGATCAGCAAGCACTGCCAAGAAATGAGCTGGCCATCGGACAATGCACCAATGCACGGCAGCAAGCAAGGCTGACAACACTTGCAAAATTGCTAGTATCCTTGTAAACATCATCATGACTGAAGAAAACTCCCAATATCCACCGGCCATCTCCCAGTTGTCTTCGAACCATCCGTAGCGCATCACGCCCTGTCCTCGAAGTGGGATTTCCTGCGCGATGGAATCGCTGGTGATGCTTGTCTGCACATTTTTGGGCACTCCAAAGACCGACAGCAAAGCAAGCACTGATAGGAGCCCTAGCCAGCGAGGTATGAAGTTGAGAATATCCTCAGAATCCCATATCCATGTAACGACTTTAGCGCTGACAAAACCATCACGGAAAATCCGAGAAAACCACCGTTCTTCTGCCAAAAGAACTCGCCATCGCCGGGCGATCGCGGTGCGGAACGTCTGGCTTCTCCCAAAAACCGATTTCGAAGTCTTGTCGGAGAGCCCATCGAATTGAGAAAGTGCCTTGCCGGTTGCTTTCAAGTTGGTCCAAGCGAGTGATTCTGTGTCTGCGGGGAAAAACAAGACGCGAGAAGTTTGACTGTTCGACTCGCAGTCGGAAGAAATTTCAACACAGCGAATCCGGTGACGCGACACCGCCGAGAGCTCCGGAAAGCTAAGTTGAAGCGCTGATATCGCTGATGCAGCATCGCAAGATACCTGCATATTGCTTCTCCTATTTTGCATGACGATTGTTCGTGCGATTTCGGCGATTGCCACGTAACCCAGCATTTCGCTGCTCAACAGTCCTGCAGCAAAACGATTCGTGACTCCAATTTTCAAGGGTATGACCTCCGAGATTCTCCCTTTCTGTGGGACAACCAATTCTGCAGCGTGTTTGAAGTTGTCTTGAATCTTCTTCTGCGCATTCAAGTCAGCTGATAATGGTCCAGTCGATTCGTTCGCGAGCGACCCAATTGAGAAGAATATGCTACAAGCTTCTCCAAGCATTGCATGGAACGAAACCTCTTGGGTAGTCAAAAACCATGAATCATCGAAGAGCAGGGTCCGGAGCAAGCCTTGAACCTCTAATTTCATCTGGCAAAAAGCTGATGCGGCCTCGCGAATCTGTGAGGCGTCGAGGTGTTGGCTAGCAGTGATGTGCCCGACCCCCAAAATCGAACCCATTGCAGCGGCGATTCTTTTAAGGATTTCGGGGTCACGAACAAACAAGCCTTTTCCGCCCCTTTCCTGACGGCTCCTCCCACTAGCTTCAATCACAGTGCGGAGCGTAACGCACAGCTGAGCCACTAGCGCTGGGGGATAAGAATCTGCAGCAACAGAGGCACCTGAGAGCATGACAGAAGAAGCCTCGAGGAGACTCACCATCTCGCCAATGACGTCACTCTGACATTTCAGCTGATGTCCATGAAACCACATGCAGATACCCTCATGCCTCACGCACAAACCTTCGACTACTTTCAGAGCCATGAACACTTCAGATCCGGGACCAAAGATGGCCCATTCCCGACACCCCCTCCCAAGTAAGTCTGCGGAGCGGAGCGAGTCACTGATTGTAGGTGTGAAAGAGGACTTGGCGGAGAACGAAATTTCGTCCTTTCGAATCCGCGTGTACTGGCTGGCACTTTTCTCACATCGAATCAGGATTTCAGCCAGGTATGTGAACAATGCGTATCCACGTGAGTCGCTGTTGTCGGAGAAACTCATGAGCACAGAATCTTGGACAGTTCGATTTCCTCCGTCGAGAAGCATACCTAGCAATTGCAGACCTCTGAAAGCCAGTCGCCTATTTCCACACTCCAGCAGAGCAGAAGCCATTTCAATTGCACCTGCATCAGCGTACTTTTTCTGGACCCACCGTAGATTTTCATTTGAAGGGTGGTCTTTTGAAGCCAATGAAGCGTGGTGATGCTCCTCCCAAGCTACTTGAATTGACGAAGCAGACCTCTGTCCTTGACTCGGATGATCGAGCTGAAGAAGAGCAGTTGAAATCTCAGATAAGACCTGCATGTTGTTCCCGAGAGAATTATGTGGTCTCCCTGAAGTGCTGGAATTTTCATCGACCAGTATCTTGGTGATTGAACGAAGAAAGTGGGTTGCAATGAACGCATAAGAAGGGTTGCTGCGTTTCATCGCTTCACTCTCAATAACCTCGATCGCTGTACTGCGTTCAAGTGGCACCTCTGCATCAGAAATCAGCATCATGGTCATTGTCTCCAGTCCACTACCCGCAGAAAGATTTGCCAGACTTGGTTTCAAAGGAGTAAAGCCCATGACTTCAGCAATGTGAATTCCGAACGCAAGTAAGCCCGTCCGCATTAGGTCGCTTAGCAGGGTTTGGGAATCCTGAGCTTTCGGTCTGATTGTGTGCTCGTCAGCCTGTGTGAATTGAAACTCGAGATACCGCATTTGATCCTCACGTGCACGGCATTTACCGCCGACGGTCTTGATCAAGTTTTGTGCTGCTGTCAGCATATTCTCGTCGAACTTGTTTCCCTCGACTGCACTCTTGTAGATGCCAACAATGTTGTCGAAAAGCGTCTCAGTCAAGGCAGTCATCCGCACTTTGGTATTTGCTGCATGAGTTTCCTGAGCCTCATCATAATGCAGAGAGTAGTATGCTTCGAGAAATCGTGTCCCGACATTCATGACGTAATGCTGCAATGCTTCCTCTTCAACAGGCTGCTCAGTCATGTTGCCCCCCGCTCGATACTCCATCAAATCTCGCAGCTCCGAAATGTCTTCCAACAATAGTTCCATGAAGCTCTCTTGACGGCCTCCTGGAAAATTGGATTGAGTCCCCCACAAACGTGAGCTCTCCTTGTGAGGTTCTGCCCGGTTCACCACAACGTTGGCATCAACATACAAGTTTGTATACAGCTTGAGGAAGGCCGCCTTCACTCTTCGGGCTTGTACAAGAGGAACTGCAACGACATGTCCGACAGACTTTTTCACATCAATATCAATCAGCACGTTCATAATATCGTCTGCAGTATACGTGGTCGCGACCTCAACTTCGACCTCTCGATTGGATCCATGAGTACACGTGGCCAAAGTGTTCACGAGTGCTACGTGATAGTCGAGTCGTGATTTCGATGCATTATTCTGCAAATCTGCAGAAATGAGCATGTCGATCCTCGAATCCCATTCAGCCTCATCCTTCATCAGGTATAAAAACTCGTGCGGACCGTGCAAAAGGTGGGCAGAAACAAGTCTCTGGTGTTCCTCGATGGGTTCCCCGTTGCAAACTAATACCGCTTGGAGAGCGCGCAGCCAACCACCTTTCCTGACTTTGTAGTGCATCATTGCGGAAAAGATCAATTCGATCCAGTCCATACCCACTTGAAGAGCAAATGCCGTATTGTCGAGGACCAGCGCGCGAAGGGAGCCAGCAGCATCAATGCCCACAATACCCAAATGCTGCTTGAGGACAGCACGCAGTGGAAAGAAATGTTCCTGCACAGCTGGATGTCCTACACACAATACCTGCAACAATTCGTGGCACAACCCAAGCAGCTCCCGACGCTTCTCGTCCACTGCGGTATCCAGATGACCCTCAGTCACAGCAAAGACGCGGCGGAGCGACAATTGCAAAATCACCGACAGTATATTATGTACACCAAGAGAAAGTAGCATGTGATGCATTTCTGAAAAAACGATCTGATCGGAATGACCACCCAACATTCCTGCCCATCGTGAAATCAAATCAGTGCAAAGAGAGACGGCTCGTTGGCTCCTTTCTGTTTCATAATTGTGAAGCCAGAACAATGATTCTTGAAGACGATGCGCTTCTCCTCGCGTACGGAACCAAAGACGGGCCAATCGTTCACTTGAAATTAGGCGAACGCAAGAATTTGATGCAATGGCTGCTTCAACGAAAGAACGGCGCTGATCGAAATGCAGGTAAAGAAGATGCATAGCTTTGGCAGCAAGATTAGCATCTTGGTGCGTAGCCAGATTTAGCAAAATTTTCGAAATTGGAGTCAGCTTATTTGAATTCTCGTTCTCGCCCTCACTTCCATGCAGAACCAACTCACTTCCAAAAGTATCACGCTCAAATAAAAGATGAAAAAGGTCTTCGCAGAACTTGGTGGACCACAGCGGATCAGTCCGCCAGCTTCCAACGTCTGAGGCGTACCTCAACGGGACCTCCATGTTTTTCTGCCACCTATCGTCTGTCGTCTGGGCAATGAATGAAAAGAGTGATGGGCCAATAGAATCCTGAACCAAGTCTTCGAAATGCTGTACCATAACTGTCACCCTTGATGAATGGCGGCTCTCCCAAAAAAGCGAGAGAATGTTCAAGATCGCAATCTTTACATCGATTAAAATATGAGTATCAGAATTTTCGCGGAAGTATGGCTCCGCGCTGGAGAAGGTATCATCCTCATGGTCTGGCTCCACTGATTCTGTCCGCCGATCGAGAACCGCACACAGAAACATCGTGAGTAAACGCATCTCCTCTATTTCTGGCACAAGCATCCGGACCGACGCATCGTAGGTATGATAGCCTCCGAAACGCGTCAAATTAAGAGTCAGGTCCGAGAGGCATCGGAGGAACAGCGTCTGTCCCGCATGGTTAGCATCGAAATCAGAATGCTTTTCAAATTGCTCCAAAACAACCTGACGCAACTCCTTAAAATTGGGTGGATAACGAAGTTCTTCTTCTAGAGATCCACGTGCTTCGAAGTGTTGAATGGGCTCTTCTCTGACGACTTCGAAAAGTTTCGACCACACCCGTATCAGTGGCATGGGCTCTACTTCCAAAAAGGGGGCGCGATCTACGAAAAGTGAACCCATCAATTCGCATGCGACTGCGCGAAGACGGAAAGGCATCTTCTCATGCTTCACCAAGAACAGAAGGTCATTGTACCTGCACGCCAAGTGAACCGCCTGGTCCAAAAAGCGCTTGCACGCCTTCCAGTTTCTCCCCTTGAGTGTTGCATTCATGAGCTCCATAGTGGCAATATAATAATTGAAAAGAGAGACGTCTTCATCCATTGATGACAATTTGTCCCCATGCTTTTTCTTAATGCTGAGTCCTGACACCTCCCGTCCTCCCGAGTTGCGATGGGAGATATGAACATCTGATGTGAAAGGGTCCTTTGCCATTGTAGGTAGAGAATGCTTGATTTCGCAAAGGAGCTCAGGCGCCTTCTCGAAGAAAAAGCGCAAGACCCGATCCTGATTGGAAGTTACAGGCTGCCCCAAACAGTCTATACAGAGTCGATGAAGCATCGAAATCAAGTCTGGGCGCCGTTCTTGTCGAAGAAGAGACACTACGTGCTCGAAGAAATTGTCAGAAACTTCCTCCAGGATAGAGGCTTTCGTCTTGAAGAGCTCCATCAAGCAATCATATGCGCCAAGATTTTCAAACATGACCATTTGAAAATCAGGAACGAATGCAAGTGCTTTTGCTTTGCATTCGTCATTGTCGGACACCATCAACGTCACAAAAGAGAAACAGTCCTGCCCAAGAGGGCGCAAAACATCGCGCCAGAGATTACCGATCTCGATCAGCGTCTCTGGAATATTTGGAGTCACAAAAACTTCTCGAATAAGATGGCAAAGAGCCTCGAGCGCACCGTTCTGAAGGAGTAAAAGCTGCATCGCCCGCACCGGTGATTTTCTTCGCCAACCATGGTGAGAATTCAGATCATCTCCAGACACAAGCCACTTCAAAAACTGCACCACAATCTGGTGAAGTCTTCTGCAGGTGGTAATACACAAATGGTGTGCAGCATAAAATGGGTCAGCACCCCGCACTGATTGTTCAAGATTTGACTGCTGTTCAAATTGACTATTTTCTGAAAGATCCCTTGTTACTTGCCGCAGGTGACTGACAAGATATTCCATGCTGCGAATTGCACTGCACATGCCATAGATTGTCGCTAGTGGAGTTGATGAAGGACGAAGCTCAATGAGGTCAGTGATCTTGGCAACTGGCAATGCGACAGCTGCATGCATTCCTTCCGATCCAAATCGTTCACCACGAGCCAAAGACATGCTCTCATGTTTTCCAGTGAGCTTGATAGTTGCAATTTCTTCTGAGGCATTGGGTTCCGGCACATCGATACGAACGAGGTCAGCGTACTGCAAAAGATCACTCGGTCGAGTATCGCCCGATGTCGGATCCACAGCTTGAACCCTTAAATGACACGGATTCCCTTCGGTTTCCAGCTGTGATGCCTCCAAAACTTCTCCTTCTCGTTGCCACCGCACAAATAGCCCGGATACTAGGTGCTGCAGCAGCAGTGTCCCCCCTGAACTCACAGGCGCATCGAAGCCCCATCGTCCATCATCAAGGCACACCAAAAACAGAAAATTCGCTTCTGCTTGGTCGTCGGTCCGGGGCATGAAGCACACCTTCCCCTTCCGCTGACCATGGAAATTTCGCTCTTGGTCGACCATCATCATGGAATCGTAGTGTCTGTTATAAAGAGTAATGACATCTCCTCCCTTGACAACGCCGCTTGGGTTCAGCCACGTGAAAGACCGCGTGTGTGGGCTTGTCACTTCGGAAGTGGAGATTCGTCGTAATTCGACAAGTTCCGACTCATGTCCATTGCTACATCGGCGACTAACTTTGCTGAAAAGCTTTATCTTGCAGCTGCTACGCGCAAGTCCCAGTGTCACCTGGAGACGATGCGTAATGCAAGAATGCGCCAACAGTGAACGAACGATAGGTTGATTCCCATCGATCAATGGATCTGTGTGGTTCACATTCAGGAATCTTTCCTGGAAGGATGCGGATGCCAAAAATATTGAGGCTCCGCTCATGACAACATCCCCGTGACGACGATTCCCAGATTCTGGAAGCATACAAAAACGGGAGCCCTGCTGCATTAGGGAAGATACTCCAGGTTGTAGATGAAGTTGGAAACCCAGAGAGTCACACGAAGAAGAGCGACACTGTGCAGTGAGGAATTGATCCGAAATTTTGTGCTGAAGTTGGATCACGTCCCCATATCGCACCTCACGTCCATCTGCGGCCTCAATGACGTGGTGATTCCGCGCTGCCTGAAGACGGGCCTGCTCATCGTCCTCTAGCAAATCCGGCTCGTGGTCAACACCCTCTGAATTACCTCGGTCAGCCTGCCGTGGGGCATGGACCAACTTCTCCAAAGCGTGAATTTTGTTTGAGTCATCCGCAGTAAAGTGCTGGAGGGGTGGAATCAGTACGAACGCACACTCGTGCATGCCAGCGATCGCACGATTGCCATCTGCGCAAGGTGAATGCTGCTTGTCCACGAAGATTTCTGGTCCAAATCCAGGTGATGATTGAAGGAACCCGAGATTTTCATCATCGAGTAGGACGATTGAGTCACCATAGCGCAGCGGCACACGACCGTCTACGGCGCTCATCAGTTCTTGAGATGTCGCAACTGGAACAGACCAGAATAATTATGCGCACCAGCGTTCCTTGCGAGCCTGCCCGACATCAGGGATCTTCAGTTAGAAACCACCGCGGCAAGATGTTTTGACCTTGCCCGCCCAAGCATTGGTAAAATCCAGCGCCACACCCTCTAATCGGCAGCATCAGAGAAAGCGTTGCCATCGGTGCCTCGGACCATACAAGCGGGTACTGTTGGGACCGCGCCAAGTGGGCCAACATAGAGCGCAGGCACAGCAAGCCCGCCAAGCACAGCAGTGGTGTCGTCCCGTGCTCTCCAGAGCGATGTCCCGCAAAGTCGCCGGGAAGGGAAGCAAACCTTGAACAGCGTGGTTTTCGGTGGGGAAGCCTCGGAATGACTCGCTCCTCAGGTGGGGGGAGAGGGATGGTCTAGGGTCCGTGGCCTTGCCACCACTGCTTTCCCCCTTCCAAGTGTCAGCAGGAGATTCAGATTGACCTCAGTCCTACTCCTACCTTCGGCGGTCACCTTGGCCACCGGTAGTTATGCGCTGCGGCGAAGGATTACCCGCCGGCTGTAAAGCCACTGAGGTGGTAGATCTATGGAGATGGCTCTTCTGAGGCACAAGAAAATTGATGCGGGCTCTCGCCCTTGCCTCACTGGCCATCCTGGTGGCGGGCCAGTGCGGCCCGAACCGCGACAAACCGTTCCCTCCGAATGTAGACAAATGTCCGACCGGACCAGCGACCGGGACTGGGGGCGCGGCAGCGACTGCCGGGGGTCAAAGCTTGTGGCCGTTGTACGTAGCAGCCCTCGATGAGGTGAAGAGAGGCCCTACCAGCCCGGTCGGTTTTATGTCTGGGACTCTGCTCTGGCGGTCTAGTCAGTCATTTTCTTTCGTCCTGCAGGTGGACAGCGTGGAGTGCGTGGGTGGGACGTCAGGCAAGTGCGGAACAGACACACCGACGCCATTCGTAAAGCGGGAGCTGGCGTATGACATCGATACTGGGCGGATGCGTGGGACAATTCTCACCAACCAGTGTCCCGACTCTAAGACTATCCATGCCGCTAATTTGAAGTGTATCAAGCAGAAATTCCCAGGCATCAACACCCTTCCAGATACACCTTGTTCTCGCCTGTCCGCTCACTTTGACCCCTGCCTCCCCCGCGGTAGACACGAACTTCGACCCAGCGACAAGGAATCCACCACAGGCAGCTCCAATCATCGGGCGCGTGGGTATGGCATTGGCGACTGGTAATGCGCATTGCCCAACCCGCGCCTCTGCGACTGCGCAGACTGAGCTCACCGTAGCATGGACGCGCCGCTTCTTCTTGAGCTGAGGTCGTGCATCCTGACTGAACCCGGCGTGCACGAGTACGCTGAGGCGAGGGTTGCGCTCGTGCAGGCGGAGATATCTATGGACCCCTGGAAATGGGCTTCATGGAAGGGCAATTGTGCACAGGAGGATCGTGCCCCGGTGGCAGTGACTTCCAGAGCTGCACGAGCACCCTTGAGCACACGTGCACGGATGGCATCGACACCTCTCAGCTACTCGACGGCTGTAACGGGTCGTGCCCGCTTCAGGGCCTCGCTGACTCGCGCGCTCTGCTGAGCATCGCTCACCGCGCAGGCATTCGCTGCCCTTTCTGCCGTACCACTACCACAAAGACCTCGTGTGCCACTACGACAGCATCAACAACCGGTTTTGAGCCAGAGCGTCCCCCTGCAGAGCGCAACGTGCCGACTTACCTTGAGCGGACGAGGGCCCGCTCAGTGTATGCTTAGCCGCTGCCCCGCACGCAGGAAACACTCAGATCCAATCGGAGTGGCCCTTGACGGCCACGTGATCTACGGCCGGTGAGCACGCCACCCTGCCGTCACATTGCTCACGCCCCCCTGGCCTAGTCGCTAGTGCGCATTCTGATGCTCTTCGCCGAGAGTCAGACGCTTTTCTTCGAGCGAGATTTTCGCAATGTGCAGGAGCTGCAGGAGTGGCAACATGCTGAGGCCAGATGAGCAGGTATGAGGGCGAGGCCGGATTGCAACCAAAGCTCGACGCCTGCAACGGCCATATCGGACCCGTACCAGCGAACAGGACTTATGGTATCCTAGAGAGTACAGTGTACCACTATCACACAACCGGAAACACGCCGCCATTCATCCTCGGCTGCTTTGGTCTGGCCCAGCTGCACCATGCTCTTGCTCGCCTACCGTGACGCAATCACCCTGCCAGCGCTTGTGCAAGTGCTGCCCCTCTTTTTGGGATCTCCAGACCGCTGAAGTTACTGAGCACAGGGCCTGTCGAGTCCATGGAGAAGTGTAAGAGCGTCTATCCACAGTGTTCAGAAAGGTGAAATCCCCGACTGTCGAAATTGTCATGTGGTGGCGCCACGGCAGCTCGTGCGTGCGGCCATTTCCGACAGGCTATTGATTGCTGCTCGGGTCCGCCGTGCAGCTCTTGGGACACGAAGCTCTACACAAGGGGTGGCACATCATTCCTTTACAGGCTCTGGTGTACGTGCTACCAGCACCTCGGTTCTTTCGCGGACGCGATTCCATTTGCCCTTACTGAGTCGGAGACTTCGACAGGTGATAGCATAGTTGATGCGAGCGATGGTGACGGTGCAGCAGCCACTGGTGACGGTGCAGCAGCCACCAGTAGTACCGCGGGCCTGCGAAAGAGCAACAGTCTGACTGTTGTGTTCTCGGCTGTTATCACTGTTGGGCTCGTTGGTGCAGCCGGGCGCCTTTGACGAGCAGCGCCAGCAAAGGGAGCGATTATGAGCTGTGAATCACCCATACTACCCGTTTCCAAGAGGTTTGGTCAGATATGTTGCGCCTGTATATATAAAATGCTTTCCAGATCCGTGAATCGACCTACGGCTGGGACGGGAACAGAATCACGCGGCCCCACGGTGTCGCTCCCGAGACTGGGTGACTCCCGTGCCACAGAGCCGTGCTTCTCAGTCGACCTCAGTCGTGGAGGAGCTCATTCACGCCCCAGTCCTCGTACGTGCCGTCTGGAAGATACCTGCCAGGACTCCAGCGGAGCCTCAGAGCGCGACTGCCAAAGCATGGATGCAAGCGCAGGGCAACAGTGATCGGTGGCTCAGCCAAAGAAAAGATGTCCGCAATCTGCCTTGGGCAGTCGGAAGTCTAACACATAATTTGGCCATCACAGCCCCAGTGCAAAAACATGCTGGGTAGATAGCATTTCCAGTCACCAGAAATACCCCTAACAGACCCGGGGCAGGTGAGCGGGACCTGCGGATTACGAACGGGACTTTCCCCTCCTTCAATTCACGCATGGCGATGCGTAGAGGATCTGTCTCGTTCCCTGAAACAACAATTCGAAGTCAGCTGGGAGAATTCAGCTGCGAGATAATCAGCACGTGCTCGAATGCAACCTTGAAAACATCGAAATTGGCTACGCCCCTGTCTGCGGGAGGCACACACGCGGCGGGCACGCACCTCCGACATCGACCAGCACCGGTGCGTTCATGGAAATCTGCTCCCCGCCACGCTATTGAGTGGCATGGCTTGCTGCGACGCCGTGGTGATAGCGGTTTGGCAGCAGAAAGCAGAACAAGGCCTGGAACATGCGCATGCAGCGTGCAGCCCCTTGGGACGGACCTGAAGTGCGCGTGTTCCAAGAATTCGTGCGCGCTCGTACTTGGTCATGTAACTGCTCGGAGACGGAGAGTGAGGGCTTCTTTTGTTCTGGCTCACAAATATTACTGACTGCAACCGTCTCGGTTCCCGTACCCAAGACTTGCAGGCCTCCTGGACCAAGTCGCGTGGGTGTTCATGAGGCCTTGAGCGTGGGTTGCGGGGCGGGGCACTGACGGGGTCGTCGAACGTACGGCGGCACTCTTGGGATCTCCTGCCGTATGCTGGGCGTCCGGCATTGCGACTGCGAGCAGAGGGGCGGCAGCGGTGAGAAAAAAGATCGTAGGATTAAGCCAGCGGAACGCGGGACTTGGGCGGGGCCCACCGTCCTCCAGAATTTCTGACTCCACATGCTCTTGAACCCCGCCCTGCTCGGCGGGGGTGGGGGCTACACTGAGCAGGCCAAATTCATGGCGCGCGCAGGCTTCATTCAAGAGAAATGTCGGAGAGGCCTCACCAGCGGCTGCGGGGGACGCTGGTTGGGGCAGACCTCTGGCCCCACCTCCTCGCCCTCCTCGAACTGCTCTTCCTCACTGCCGATCCGTAGAACAGCACGTGAAAATGCCAAATTTGAAACATCAGGTGGGTTTCATCGCAAGTGACGGGCGCGCAGCCGCAGAGCGCTCTGCAGCCAGCTGTGTACCCATCGCCCAGCACTCACTGGCGTCGCTGCAACAGCTCACCCACAGGCTGGCATCGTGGCGACCCGTCAACAGAAAAGGGACCGCAATCCTACCACGGTAAACATCTGGTCCGCGTGGGATTACGTCCCGGACACAGCATCAAAATACACAAGCAGCCCCCACGCAATGTTCTTGCTCTGCATCGAACCCCCGTGTTGCGCTAAAGCACTGGATCACTCTCTCAATATTCGTGCTCCGAATGCACATGAATGGTTCCGGCACTCGCTTATGGTGTATGTCATGTCAGAGCGGTGTGAGAGTCCCCGAAATGTGGAGAGCACAGGGTGCGAGAGCAGGAGACCTGTCCTCAAGGTCTGACATTCCACGGAGGATAGTCGCACATGCGAACTCCGATTGTCAACATTTTCTCCAAAGTGGTTCTTTCAGAAACTTTCGTCGAATGTCAACGCTCACGTTGGTGACTCATTCACCAAACGGTGGCAGACCTGGCCCGCACCGCACCCCGCCGACCTCCCAGTGACACAGACGCGCATTGGACAAGTTTTCATTTTAGTTTAAGTGGGCATGATGCGACAGAGCGTCTGGAATCGGCGCTCTGCTGTAGCAATAGATATGGTTCTTGGGACAGACAATCACCCACTGGGGCCGCTGTTTCTCGGTACCTCGGGAGCCGTGCGGCTCAGGCGACACTTGGAGTGAGCTGCAGGATTTCATTTCTGCTCATCACTTGCGTTATGCTGAGTCATTGTTTCTCAACCGAATCCCGCCGTCTGATACATGCGGTGCGGACTGCAGGGCTTGACTGAACCGGCAGCTGGAGAGGCGTGCCGATCAATCCTCCTGGCGAGATGTTTTTCAGCCCGCTTGTCTATGCCTCAGGCTATCTCGTCTTGCTCTTTTTGGCAGTGTGCATGGCATGCGGCCTCTACTGTAAGTCCCTTGCCTTCGGACGTGAATCGGCCAGGCAGCCATGCGGCCGCGAACCACTGCATCGCTTCGCGCCTGTCGCTAATTCTAGCTCCCCGACCGCGCCGCACAGACATGGCTGAACTTGCGGAAGAGTACTCTCGCCTGACCAAGAAGATTCTCAAGTACTCGATCATCTCGGTGATCGTCATCCACGCCCTGCTGCTTGTCCTCGACGGGTTCCCCTTCTTCACCACGCTCTTCGGCATTGCGCTGCACGGCGTATACTACCAGTTCCTCAAGGACTTCCCGTTCGTCAAATTCTCGGAGCCGCTTTTCCTCGGCGCCTGTGTGGGCCTCCTCGTGAACCACTATCTCTGGATCGTCTACTTTCGCGAGGAGTACCAGTACCGCGTCCCCCAGGCGCGCTCCATCCCGCCCGGCCCGTCCGCCGGCACCCCTCTCGTCTACCAGCAAAGCCCGCCCACCCCAGCATCGGGACGAGCGGGACCCTATTGGTGACTGGCCCTGCCGCTGCACGCAGATCATGGCGTTCTTCGTGCCTTGCGTCTGGCTGGTGCCGTTCGGGTTCTTTGTCTCTGTCTCCCTGGGCGACACGGTCTGCCCCGCGCCGTGCTCCGACCGAGCCCTCCAGGCCGCGCTCGCCCGACTCCTGTCTTGTAGCACGCCCGCGTCCGTGGGCCTAACCCATTAGGACCGCCGGTTCTGGGACAGGTGCTGCCCTCTGCGACGCACTCGGGCGGGCTGGGGACCCAGGAAGGGGGAGGCAAGACCTCGGCGCTCAAGGGCGTTCTCTCGTGGTTCGGCGCCAAGCGCGACGAGTACATGCAGACGTCTGGGGCGAACGATTACCTCGCGCAGACGGGTCCGCGCCCGCCTGCCCCGCGCCTCTTGCGGAGCGGCGCCCTTGCGTCCGCTGCTCCGCCACACTCTGCCGAGACTGCCCTGGCCCGTGCCACGCTCACTCGCGGCGCCACCCCTGCGCAGGGTTCCAGCCTCAGCGGGAATACTGGGGCAAGGACCGATGAGTGCTGCGCCGAATTGTGCCCCTCCCGCCGCCCTGCTGGCTGTTGCCTCGCGCAGGGCACAAGGACGGGGTGCGTCCATGCGCGCGTTCGTCTTGCAGTACAGAGAGTGGCTCTGTGAGCACGTGAGCATGGTACCTACGACAGATGCAGCGAATGACAAGTGTGTGGGCATCCCTTGTGAAGTGTCAATCCGTGGGGGGGTTGATCCGGACGTATCCACTGCAGAGTCCGTTGACGCCTGCCAGGCTGAATCCTGGACCTTAATCCGCCGTTCTTAGGAGCAGCGGGCCGCATAGATTGAGCATTCGGTCCATTCTTTACAACCCGAGCGGGGCGGATGCGCTCGTCTTCGGGCAGGGAAGAGGCTCGAAAAGACGGGCTAGTCGCAAGTTTTCGTTGCCAACCGACGATGCGGTCCAGGCCGTAACAAGTCTAGACTTGGGTGCCGAGCAGTGGCGGAACGTCATCCTCCACACGAGTCGCATCCTCAACGTGCACCATGGCCCCATCTAGACCATTCGATTGGCTCTGGCCCTGGTACCCGCCTGAGGACATCCCACCGCCGTGCAACGCCTGCGTTTCCACGTCGCTTCAGCAGCTTGCGCGTAAGTCACATTTCTGCAATTCTACGAGCGGCAAAAGACGCCCTGAGAAAATAGTTCAGAACGGAATGAGGGGTAGGCACCTGGTACTGTTGCTGAGAGGAGAGCGAGCCAAGTGAAATGAACGGAGGATCTGCAGCGTGATGCCCTGGAGATGGAGGAGGCGCAGGCACCTGCTGCTTTTGCTGCAATTGGAAACGGTTCTCCCACGGACGAGACTGCAATTCCTGGTTCGGCTGCGTGTAGTACTGCGCCATAGCGTCTTGGGAAGAGTCTGACGCCGGGCCACTGTAAGAGTTGCCTCCCATGTAGCCCTGTGCAGACACTGGCGGCGCCTGGAAGCTGCCCGTGGGCACAACTTGTTCCAGCTGCCGGCCACCTTGCTTGGACACCATGATGGTTTGGACCTGGTCAAGGGGCAGCGCTCATGTGTGCACAGCTCCAAGACTCAACTCTGCGCGCGCAAGCTACGCTTGGAAGGGATAGAACCTGTGGGACCATGACTGTGCGTGTGATGAAGGTTACCTCTTCTCCCCCCGGCCCTGGCTCCATCGGGTGGCCGTGCTGCTGCGCCATCGATGCATGATATCCGGAAGCCTGCCACGGCTGCACAGCATTGCCCTTCGGGGACGGTAGGTAGGCGTTTTGTGGAGGCGCGAGGCGTTGCTGAGGTGCGACGTAGGTGTCCTGTGGGGGCGCGTATTCCGACGGACGCGGGCCGTAGCCTGGCCGAGCGATGCTAGGAGGCATCCTCTGATCCGTGCGAAACATCTGGTGCGATGTTACAGCGAAGGATCTCATATCCCGCTGTGCGAGAGACTCCATAGGCGCACCTTCACCATCCGCACCCTGCCCGGCCTCATCGCCATAGGCTGTGCGCGGCACATTGACCACAAACTCCCTCTCTTTTCCATTCCTAACTCCAAGAATACCGAGCTGTACAGTCGTGCCGGCCGGTCCTGCAGGGGCAGCTCGTTCGGTCAATGTATGCTTTGCACGCTGTGTCAAGCTGTGTAGAAGGGCGACACGCAAGTTGGTCCAGCCGTATGACCTGGGATCCGGGTACGAATGCTGCTGATGCCTGCTCCTTGCAACCGCATTCCATCGACCGAGACCAGCATGTCTCCTGGAAATATCTGGATGCGAAGACCGGGGTTGTCAAGCAAATGACACGGAGGGCCAAACAACTGAGGATCACCGCTACGACGTGCAGTATCTCGGCTGCTGCTCTCATGCGGGGCTCCTGGCCGGGCGCACCACACGGGTCTTGTGTGCAGGGCCCTCTTCTAGGATGCGTTTCACGTACACAATCAGTCCGCCGGTCTTTGAGTTGATTCGTTCACCAAACTTGATACCCACGCCAAGGATCTGCAGCGGTCGCGGCGGCTGCTGCGGTTGCTGCATCACAGGAGATGCAGTGACACCCAATGCTCCCTGTGGCATCGGAGCATTTCCCTGCAGTATCGGAGCAGTTCCCTGCGGTATCGGAGCATTCCAATTCGACGGAGGGTGAAGGGGAGCTCCTTGGCTGTTTCCGTTGGGCATCTGTATCGAGCCATGGGTGGACGGCGCTTGCTGGAACCGTCCACCAGCTGGGCCATTCCACGGACCTGGGGGCATACTCTGCTGAGGATCCGGAGTCGAGAGCGACTGGTACTGTGCCATGTGTGGCGCATGGCCTTGCTGAGGAGCGGTATTGTGGTTCGGTGCACTCATCGAGGAGTATTGCACTGGATCCGACGGCGGTCCTTGCGGCTGGGTGAACCTGCCCAGCAAATTCAACCGTCATGGAGAGGAACTGCAATGGTTCATCTCGAAGTGCATCATGGCCATCGTGGATGTGACATAAAGCTATTCCTGAACATGAGTAAAGGAATGGAGTCACAGCTACCTGGGATCCTGCGGTTGCGTTGGCACAAACTGTTTTGGAGGTTCCTGAGACGCGCCGTAGTTCGGCAAAGAATTTATATCCTGTCACAATCGAGACGCTAGTTAGCACAATTTTGAACCTGATAGAAACGCACAGACGCGGGTCTGCCTCAGGTATACTAGAAATAAAGGTGTTCCAGAGGCAGATCCAGAACTAGAGCGTGCAGAAGCAGCTCATGGCAGCTTCGATTGGACCTCGATCTCTACTCCACCCCCTGAAAACCGGGCCAGAAACGTAGGGTCATTTTCGGAGAGCACCTCGTCCACCTGGTAGAACCCGACCAAGCCCGCATACTTGTCGTACGAGCGGTATAGCTCTCCTTCGTGGCTAGAATACAGTGCGCCATTTTGGACATGCGACAAGGTGGCTCCGCCTTCCATGTTGCGAAATTTCCGAAAAGACGAGATTTTTTGGAGGTTTTCACCAACGGTAGGTCGCTTCGGGTTTCGGGATGGGGAATGCGCATCCTACGAAGCGCTTTACCTCAGTCGCCCCACTGCCCGAAGAACCTCCTGCGCCTGATGAAGGCTGCAGGGGCTTCATAGTCCAGGCTCATGGGGCACAGGCTCACGAGATCGAAGTTGTGGCTGGTGACGCTGATGCAGTCGTGCAACGCGCAGCAAGTCGCCGAGCTGGCAATGTTCAGGTGCGCACAGCACAGAGCAGAGGGTCAAGAGCACAGAGAACTCGATTTGTAGAGCGTGCACAAGTGTCCACGCGTTCAGATACTGGAAAGCTGGACTGGGCTGAGGAGCTCGAGCACTACCTTGCTACTGGAGATGACGCCGGCGCCGCGAAGCAGCTTGGAGCTAGGGGTATTGGCTGGGGCGGTGCGGTAGATCCGGTGCTACCCATATGGGCCAGGCCACGTGGGATGACACTCGACGAGCTTCTGGCTCGTGCGCAGAGCATGCCGGCTACGTTGCTGCGGCAGTCCGGCGAGGAAGAGAGGGCCTGCCGGGATCTACCTTTGGGGGTCGCTCACGCGTTCGCCGAAAGCTCACGGGAACACACCCACTGTGCATCATCAGATTTTGTGGTGCGATCGCCGGCGTGGCTCGCGGAGGAGGACGGGGCAGGCGAAATTGAGGAGGCTGACATCTCCAGCGATCGGCGGGGCGCGGCACGAGACGTGCCCGCGCTCGTGCGAGACCGTGAGCTCAAGAGGATGATGGCTGCGCTGCGCAAAGAAATAGCTGAGAGCGAGCGCCGGGCACGGGAGCACGACCAAATGTCGCGCGCGCCGACGCGGCCGGTGTCAGCGCGCCCGCGCTTGCACGCGCCCGCTTGACGCAGGGGCAGAAGCTTTCAGATGTACAGAGCTTGAAAGTAGCTGCACGACGCGCGCGCTGCACGCGCGATTCCATACACGGCACAGCTGGGGCCAGCCCCGCGGCACGCGGAGCTGCAGCTACTCAACATGCTTGGCCGCGGCGTCAAGCAGCATCTTCATCTTGAATGGCGAAAGCGTAAGCATGTCCTTCTGCCCGCGCGCCCGAACCCCCTCAGACGCCGCCCAGGTCATGGCGCGCCGTTGCACGGAAAGTGCGTCGGGCTCGCGCGGGCGCTGCACCTCATCAACGTCGCTCGTTTCGTCCTCCCCTGCGTCGTGGGCCCTGCCCCCGACCCCGGCTCTCGCCCCAGCGTCGGCGCTGCCCGGCTTGTCCGCGACTCCCGCGTACGCATGACCCGCTGCTTCTACCTGCTCTACCGCCGCATCCTCCTCCGCGTCTCTCTCCCCTATGATGTAGCCATCGTAGGCGTGAATGGGCCCGCAACCATAAGCGTCGTAACCGTCGTAACCGTACCCGCTGCCGTACCCATAGCCATAGCCGCGATAGCCCCCGCGCCGCCGTGCGCCGCCACCCCACGTCGTGTCCCACATGTGAATCGCGTAACACCTTCACCTCGCCGCCCGCGCGCTCAGCCGTGGAGCCCCTGGCAGCCGCGCTACGCACGCCGCGGGCGGCGCGCGACAGCGCAGTCGTGTCGGATTCCGCCTCGCGGGGAGGGCGGGGGGGCCTGTGGAGCCGGGAGTTGGAGGAACCGGGCCCGCGAGCGACCCTCGGCAGCAGAGGAGTCCTCGCGCCAGTGGTGGGTGTAGAAGGCCGAGGGCGGGTAGAGGCGCACGGCCGCGTGCGGCTCGAGCGCGAACCACGACCGGAAGCCCTCGCTGCGTGGGTCCTCGTACCCGCACGTGATGAGCCGCTCGCGCAGGCGGTCCGCCAGCGCCTGCACCTGCGCGCCGCAGCGGCCCACCTCGCGGTTACTCTGGGCCCGCCTCGGTTCCAGGCCGGGTCGGCGCGGGAGGGGCCACATGTACTGTCCGGGCGGAGGGCGCGGCGCCTGCTCGCGGGAGAAGGGGTCCACGCCGCCTGCCGCGGCCTGCCGCGTGTGAAAGTCCCCCCCCCCCCCCC
>Ga0209335_10001412_pt1 | contig 27415 bp, 26 predicted proteins | sample COG_09_FD_184753 | JGI IMG/M metagenome (GOLD analysis project Ga0209335, IMG submission 184753) | Pelagic Microbial community sample from North Sea - COGITO 998_met_09 (SPAdes) (version 2) | ecosystem: Environmental > Aquatic > Marine > Neritic zone/Coastal water | place: Helgoland, sampling...
AAAATAAAATAAAATAAAATAAAATAAAATAAAATAAAATAAAATAAAATAAAATAAAATAAAATAAAATAAAATAAAATAAAATAAAATAAAATAAATATTATTTTTCTAAATTATGTATATATAATTGTGTTTCTTTGGTTTTATTATTAATTAGTATTAAGAACATATTACTATTTCTATTATTATTTTTACTTATTAAATCATTTTTTAATTCATCTGTAATTAATGGATGTGAAATACCAAAAAATTCTACATCGACTTTATCTTCTTTGAGATATAAAAATAGTGCCCCCAATTCATTATTATTTTCTTGTCTTTTTGTTATATAAATTTGTATTAATTCTGTCAATTTGTTCTCTATAAATTTATATAATTTTTCCATGTTATTAACTATTTATATAATCCTTTAAATCCATTAATTTAAATTTAAATCTTTTAGACAAATTTTCATTTTTAATAAATACTGTCAAATATAAATTTATCTTATCTATATCATCTTTTTTAAAATTGTTTTTAACTGTTCGTAACAATTTATCTAAACAAATAATAGTATCTTCCAAAAATTCTATATTTTTATTATTACTTAATATATTGTTTAAATTGTCAATAAACAGATTAATATTATTTATTATAACCATGTATTCTAATAAATTATTTAAAAATAATTCTCCGACAAACTGAGAATATCCCATTTTAAAAATTTTTTTACTATTATTTTCACAAAATTCGGAATATGATAAATCTTTATTATTTTTTACCAAATCTTCTTGTGAAATTTTTATATATTCTGAAATTTTAATATTTATTAGTTTAATAATATCATTATTTTTTAATAATTTTAATAATTTAACATAAAAAGGGCAGAAAAAAGGTTGCATAACCGATTTATTAAATAATATATCTATTAAATAATCTGTTATATCATTGTCACTATAAATTTTTATAATTTTAACAGAAATTGTTTCAAAATTTTTGGTTGTTATTTTATTTAAAAGTAAATTTAATTCATTTTTAATTTTATCTATTTCACTTAATTTTTTTTTTATTAATGAGGGTTGATTTTTACTTCTCCAATTATTATATTTATCCTTAAAAAGTAATTTATCAATATTATTTATTTTTTCTATTAATTCTTGTTCAAGTTCTTGTTCGATATTTTTATTAATAGATTTACGAATATTATAAAAATACTCTCTAGAGTACATTATTATTATTATATATATTAAATAGTTTTTAAGTATTTCTTTTTTTTTTCAAATATTTTATATAAATATATTATAATGTTAGAATTATATTTAGCAATTACATTATTTACATTTGGTATATATTTAAGTAATGAAAAACAACATGTTAAAAAAAAAACGAAACGTATAGTAAATACAAAAGCAAATACTAAAGAAACTTTTGTAGGAAAACAATACTATAATATTCAAAATGCTGAACATATAGAAAAAAAGGCAAATATAATTAGAGGCATTAACCCAGAAGAAAAAACTAATAATATAAGGAATCCTTTAAAACAAGAAATATTTTCAGAAGATAATAACACAATTATTAGTAAACTTACAGGACAATCCATAACTAAAGAAGATTTCTCTAAAAGAGATGATGGTAAAATATTAGAACCTTTTTTTGGAAAAAATATAACACAAAATACTAGTAATTTGGATATACCCAACAGATTATTAGAACCAAATGGAATGAATGAAAATTTCTGTAAAAAAAAAGAAATAGGTCAATTTTTTGCACCAACTGGAAATTTATCATTTGTTAATGGAACACCATCAAATGACGAATCAATAAAAGACCGATTTGTAAATTCTAATATAAGAAATAATGAATTGCCCTTTGAACAAACAAAAATTGCTCCAGGTATAGGTCAAGAATATGGTAATGATGGAGTTGGTGGTTTTCATCAAGTAGAATTACAAGAAATCATAAAACCTAAAAATATCGATGAATTAAGAGCAATTAATAATCCCAAAATAACATATAAAGGTAGAACAATATCAGGTAAAAGAATTATAAATAATAGATGTAAACAAGGTACCGTTGCAAAAAATAGACCCGAAACATATTATAAAAATAGTCCAGATAGATATTTTACAACTACTGGCGACCAAATAAAACCCAAGGCAGATGAAAATTATTGTTTAAAGAATACAAATAGACAGAAATCAAGATTTTTTGTAGGTGGATTAAAAAGAGACACAAATAAAGAAAAACAAAATCCAAATGTAAAACAAACTACTAAAAATATTTATAAAACTAATGAAAATATACAAAAAACACAAATCGGTTCTTGGAATTCTAATAAAGGAAATTACAATAAAACCGGATATAAAGCTTATCCTAATGAAAGAGATACTACTCAGATGAATAATTACTCATCTAATTTACTTACACATGTTAAAAGTTTGATTACACCTATACAAGATGCTATAAGAAAAACCAAAAAAGAAAATGTTTTAGGAAATAGTCGTCCCGAAGGAAATATGACAATGAATAATCCTAAAAAACCAACAGTCTATGATCCGAATGATATAGCAAAAACTACAATTAAAGAAACAACTATTCATAATAATCGTAAAGGACAAATGGGTGGTCTAAATAAACTAACTGTTTATGACCCAAATGATATTGCAAGAACCACAATTAAAGAAACCACGATTCATAATAACCGTAAAGGAAGTATGAATGGTCCTAATAAACTTACTGTATATGACCCAAATGATGTTGCTAAAACTACTTTAAAAGAAACAATGATTCACAACAAAAAACAAGGAACTGTAAGTATGCAGCAACCAAGTAAAAATACTATAGGAAAATATGATACACCAATGAAAGTTACTTTAAGAAATACATTAAAAAATTGGGATTATAATAAATCATTAAAGCCTATTGGCCCAAATAAATTACAAACTTTTAATAAAAAAAATCCACCTAAAACAACAATAAAAGAAACAACTGTAACAAGTGTCAGAGAAGGTCATATAAATATATCAAAAGATAATGGTTATTTAGTTAAAAATATGAAAGCACCTAATACAAGCAGACAATTTTTGACTGATTACGAATATGAAGGTATAGCATCATGTTCCGAAAATGGTGGTGGCGGTGGATATATGACATCAAATCCTACAGCACCAAATACATCTAAACAATTTTTATCCGACAATGAATATAAAGGAAACGCTAATAGTAAAGATAAAAAATCAATAAGTTATGATTCTGCATATATGGCACGATTAAATATTAATAAAGAAGTTATAAGTAAAGGACGTAAACCTACACAAAATAATGTTAAAGTTTCTAATGGTTCAGATACAATTAATACAATTAATAAAAAACAAATGTCTGGCGTATCCTATCCTAAAATTAATAAAGGTGTAAAATTTTTAGAAACTATGAGTAATGAAAAAATTAAACCTATGTTTTCACATAATAAAGATACATTAAATCAAAAAATGAATATTGAAAGAATAAATCCAGAAATTTTAGATTCATTAAAAGATAATCCTTTTGCAAAATCTATAACAAGTACCGGGCCAGAGCCTTTGCTTAAAATAAACATGGATAACGAAAACACGAATAACGAAAACGCCGAGCGAGAAAAAAAAGAAAAGTCAGAACAAGATAGAATAAATGAAATAATTCGCAAAGAAATTGATAATTTAAATTAACGCGTTGTAAATATATTTATATTTTCTAATAAATCTAACAAATGGATGATGGAAATTTAGCGGTGCTTGTAGATGCAAAAACTGAATATACTAAACAATTAGTTAATATTTTACGATTTTCAGTATATCATATTATACAAAATTTATTTTTAGAATCAAAATTAGAATGCGAAAAAGATAATAATCAAACGAAAATATTATATACTTTTCAAAAAAAATTAAGTGAAATACCAAAATGGAATAGTGATATAATTAAGAAAGAATGTGAAACAATTATAGAAAATTCAAAATGTGATTGGATTGATGAACTCATAACTGCGGTTTTTGTAAGTCATACTCGAATATTAACATCTATTAATTTTAATAAATCAAAAGGCAAAATAGATTTAAATATACCAAAAACCGAGCATTTTATACATAAATGTTTTATTGATGTAGCAAGATATTTTTGGAAAAATTCATATTTGTTTGATGATAGAGTCACTAAATATGAATTTCAAAAACATCGTCGAGAAGCAGAATTACTTATAGAACAATCTATAAACGAAACTATTCGAAAGGAATTACCGGTCAAAAATATTCTTAAAAAATATTTGGGTAATGATTATACAGATTTAGAAGATGATGATGAAGAAGATGAAGATTTTAATGAATATATATCTAAAAAACAAAAAAAAAATCTTAGAAAAATGGTCATGAAAGAAATAGAAAATTGTTCTCAAGAAAAATTAGATAAATTAAAATTAGTATTGGAAGGAAAAAAAGGAACTATCGAAGATACAGAATTTAAAGAAACAGTAAAATCTAATTATGAAGAAACGACTCCCTTTTCGGTAGATGAAAATTTAAAATTAGAAGAAACCTTTATTATTAATTCTAAGGATGAAATAAAAAAAGAAATTAATGATGCTTTATCAAACCCAAAAGAATCAATAGAAGCCAAAGTTTCACCAGTAGAAGCCAAAGTGGTTCCAATAGAAGCCAAAGTTTTACCAGTAGAATCTAAAGCCGAACCAGTAGAAGCAAAAGTTTTACCAGTAGAAGCCAAAGCGGTTCCAGTAGAAGCCAAAGCGGTTCCAGTAGAAGCCAATGTTTTACCAGTAGAAGCCAAAGAGGATTCTACAAAAATAGTTGAAATTAATTTAGAAAACACTAATTTAGATTTACCTAAAGATAATTCTAAATCCTTGGAATTGTGTAATGTAAATATAGATGAACCACTTTCACTAAATACGGATTTACAAGATGAAATAAAATTTTTTAACAAAGATAATATGAATATTAATTTAGATAAAGAATTACAATCGTCCAAAAATTTAAAAGATAAAGAATTAATAAAAGTAAAAAAAATAGAAAATGAAATTGACAATTTAATTGATACAAATATTGTTGTTGAAGAATTAAATTTAGATAATTTTTCATTAAACGAACCTAAAAAAAATACATTTTCAAATAATACTATTACTCTTTTAGACGACAATGTTATCGATACAAATAATAGTGAAGAAGAAGTTAAAAAGAATATAGTAAATAAATACTCTAAAAATCGCAATTATACTTTTTTTGAATAAGTTAAATTATTCTTTTTTTTTTATTTTATAAATTATTATGAAAGAATATTTAAATAATAATTTAGTTTTGAGTTTAATTATATCAATTGTTTCTACATTATTGTTATATTATAATAATAGAAAGAATAATGAAACTATAAATTACATGACTTATATAAAACATTTTATAGTATTATCAATTTCTATATGGGTACTTTTATACTTTAAAGATTCAAATAATATTAATTTAAATGGGTTAAAGGGTGGTGGAACGTCATCTTATCAAGATAATATAAATATTGGAGATCCAAATTTTTAAAATATTTTTATATTATAATAATAATGATTAATCGAAAAGATTTAAATTATATCGTTGCATGTTTAATTTTAATAATATCTTTGGTAATAATTAAAAGTAAAATAAATGTTCAAAATAAATTATTAGATTTATTAACTTTAATTTTAATAGTTATTATTAGTAAAGATTATTTAAAAGTATCTATAATTTTATCTTTTATATTTTTATTAATAAAAACAAACCGAAATGTTAAAGAAACATTTATATCAGCCGACGAAGATGATTTAGAAGAAAAAGAAATGATTGAAGCCTCAAAAATAGACAATGATGACAATGAAGACAATGAAGACAATGATGGAAATGATGGCAATGACGACAATCATAGCAATGATGATTCTGAAAAAGAATTAGACATTAATGAAATATATAAAAAAAAAACTAATTGTAAAAAAAAGAAAAGTAAACAAAATAAAATTGATAAAGAAAAAGAATCAACCGAAGAAAAAGAATCAAATGAAGAAAAAGAATCAAATGAAGAAAAAGAATCAAATGAAGAAAAAGAATCAACCGAAGAAAAAGAATCAACCGAAGAAAAAGAATCAAATGAAGAAAATGAATCAAATGAAAATACTTACTATTCAGATTGTTTAAATAAATGTAATGGAAGTTATAGTAATGTGGAATGTAAAAAAATATGTAATAATATCTGTCCAAATCCTATAAAATATAAAAAAGACCTAAAAGAATTAAATAGATTACGAAAAATAATTGATAAATTGGATACAGAAGATTAATATTAATATTAATAATTATATATAAATGCATTTTTTGGTATATTTTTTTTTTGTGTTATAAAACATTTAAATATATTTTTTTTTAATTGTTTTTTAGGTACTGCATTGGTTATATTCTTTGCAATATGTTTATATAAATCAAAATCATCATCATCATTTATTAAACAATAACCCGATTTATCAGTTATCCATGATTTTAATAGATTATATATTTTTGATGACGGTAAAAAATGTTGAATAATTGTTGAACTTAATCTTGCTAAATCAAAACTCATATTAGGTTTAATTTTACATCCATTTAATGAATTATCTTCTGGATATGAATATTGACCTTCGGCATCACCATTTTCATCAAATACGTCACTAAAATATATAATATCTCCATGTTTAAAGGTAGCCCTACCAAAATCTATTATTTTAACTATCTTTCCATATAAAGGTATTTTATAATAGTAATTTTCATATTTATAATATAAAAATTTATCTTTGGTTTCTTGGAACATTATATTTGATGAATGTAAATCATTATGAACAAAATTATAATTTTTTTGAGCAATAGATAATCCAAAACATATTTGAAATAATATAGATAACCACTCAATATCAGATATTTCGTAATTAATATTATCTATTAAATTATCTAAAGTCATCGATAATTTTTCAATAAAAATAGTTTGAACGGGGAAATTTTTTAATATACAATATTTAAATGTGTTTAAACTATTAGTTATATCTCTAAAAATATAATTTTCATCAATACTAACAATTTCTTCTAATTCATTATCATTGCAAATAGTATCTGGTATATTTATATCAGTGTTAATATCATTTATAGGAGAATCTATGTTATTATTCGCTAAATTAAGATTTTCTATATTTAATATATCATTGGATATATCTATATTTAATTCTTCTAAATCATTATTATCTACAATTGATGATAATTCGGAAAAACTTATTTCTTCTTCAATAATTTTAAACAGATTATTATTATTTATTTGAAATTTATTATGATATCTTATTTGTGAAAAATCCTCAGTAATATCATATTTAAATTCTTTAGAAATTCCTAAAAATGACCCATAATATAATGGAAATGTTGGACATTTTCCGGATTCAACTAATTTACTTCCTAAATAAGAGAAAAATGAATCTATATAAGCGGTATTTTGAAAATTATTTAATTTTTCTATTAAATTGCATTGATATAAATTAGGCAACAATATATTATGATTAAATTTGTATTCATTTAACATATATTGTATTACATCAATAATAGGAGAAATTTTTATAAATGATTCTCTTTCGATTTCATTATTATTATATTGATTTACTAATTTTATATTAGTAAAGGTTTTAATATAAGGATCGTTTTTATTAATTTCATCGGTGTCATTATTATCTTTAATATTTAATATTTCTTTTAACCTATATTTATTTTTTAAAATTAACATTTCGTTTTTATTATCAATTTCTTCATAATGTAAATATATAGGATTATATGTTTGTAAATCTTTTATATTTAAAAATTTTTCCATGTTTTGTTTTATTATATTAATTTGTTCATTGGTAAGTTTATTGAAATTTAAAATATCCATGTATTTAAAAAGTTTTTTTCTTTAAATTATTTCGCGTCAATTAAAAAAAATAAAATTATAAAGAAAATTTAATGAATTTAGAATTAAAAAAATTCGATATAAGGTCAGTAAGTTCTGATAAAGTATGTGTATTTATAGGTAAACGAGAAACTGGCAAAAGTTTTTTAGTAAAAGATTTACTTTATTATCATAGACATATTCCTTTGGGAACTGTAATATCAGGAACAGAGGGTGCTAATAAATTTTATGGAAATATGATTCCAAATTTATTTATTCATGAAGAATACACTCCTTTAGTAATTTCGAATACATTAAAAAGACAAAAAAAGGTAGTTAAAAAAATGAAAGCAGAAATTGAAACCTTGGGAAAATCTATAATAAATCCAGATGCATTTTTAATTTTAGATGATTGTTTATATGATAATTCATGGATTCGAGATACAAATATACGGTCGTTATTTATGAATGGACGACATTACAAAATATTATTTATAATCACTATGCAATATGCATTGGGAATTCCACCAAATCTAAGAACAAATATTGATTATGTATTTATATTAAGAGAAAATTATGTTTCAAATAGAAAAAGATTATATGAACATTATGCTGGAATGTTTCCATCGTTTGAAATATTTTGTCAAGTAATGGACCAATGTACTGAAGATTATAATTGTTTAGTAGTACATAATAATGCTAAAAGTAATAAATTGGAAGATCAAGTATTTTGGTATAAAGCAAGTAAACATGAAAATTTTAAAATTGGTGCTCCCGAGTTTTGGTCATATCATAATAATAATTATAATAATAATGAATCTGATGATGAAGATATGTTTGATCCAAATTGTCATATGAAACGGGGTCCTACAATTAATGTAAAAAAAACAAATTTTTAAAGTAAATTAGTGTTTTCTAAACTAGAATCTTGATATAAATATGGATTATTTTTTGTAAACATATCATAAAAACTTTTTTCTAGGTTTACTGGATTCATTTGTTCCTCAAGAAGGGAACTTGGAATAAACCTATATTCAATAACTTTTTGCTTTTGTTTTATAAGTATTTTTAATTCCATATAACCTATAATTATACATACCATACTTATAGTTATAAACATTAAAGTTATTGGTTTCATTATAATTTAATAAAATATTTTATAATTAAAAATTATAATTAAAATTAAAATTATAATAAAATTAATAACTCAATAATTTAAATTATGTAAATTTTATAGTAATTATTCTCCTTTAAAAATTAATGGACTAGAGTTTACTATATCATAATTCATTATTTTTTCTAAACTTTCTTTACGAATATTTGTATTATATTGTTCTTCTATTATGGCTTTCGACACTTCTTTATAACGTATTTCTATATCTTTTTCAGTTTCTCTTAATTTCTCGTTCATAATATAATATGTTGAATAACATACAATAAAAAATAAAATAAATGTTGCTAAACTTTTCATTATATTATAATATAATGGATAAATTAAAAAATAAATGTATAAAAAATATTAATTTAGGTATAATAATTCGTATATTATCGACAATATTAGTATTAACACTTTTAAGTAATTATAAAAATAATTTAGAAATATATTTAATATTGCCAATATTATTAATAGTATTAGACAACTATGATAATATTTTTATAAAACAAAAAAAATGTACAAAAACATTTCATTATCAAATAAATGATAAATTAATTGATTTATTAACATATATTTTAGTTATTATAATATTTAAAATAGATAATATTTATTTATTATTTTTACTATGGAGAACAATAGGAATTATACTTTTTAATTTAACAAAAAAAAGCATATACTTAATCACAATGTTTGATTTTATGAAAGAATATCTAATATATTTATATTTATTTAATAGAAACAATAATTATTTAGGTATTTGTGTATTTGGAAAAATTATATTTGAATATTACTACCATACGAAAGTTAATAACAAAATATATTAATTTATTGCTTATGTTCAGCAGTAGATTCGGTGGTTGGTTCAGCAGTAGATTCGGTGGTTGGTTCAGCAGTAGATTCGGTGGTTGGTTCAGCAGTAGATTCGGTGGTTGGTTCAGCCGTCGGTTCAGCCGTTACTTGATTTTGTCTTTGCATCCAAGGGTCCTCCATATCTAATTTTTCCTCTATTGTTGCCATATTTCTTTGGTTATCTTCTGCTTGTTTTTCTAATTCTTCTTCGGCTATTTTTTTTTTCAAAGTGTCTGTTTTACGGTCTTGTTTTTCTTGTTCATATAACATATCTTTATGAACCTGGTTTTTCTTATATTCTTGGATTAGAGTATTTAATTCATCTTCTAAATATTCTTCATTTTGAACTTTATCTGGTTCTGGGTCCCAAGGTAACCATGCTCCGACTGTTCCCACAAACACGTGAAATGATCTATCTCTTCTTTGTAATGCCTTTGCGCGGATTTCTGCTTCTTTATATGTTTCATATACACCTCTTACTTTTAATCCTCTTATACTAGTTTTAAAATCATTTTCTTTATTAAATAATCCATTTAATTCGTCACCATTTTTATATAAAAAATCTTGGTAATTATCGTTGAATTGTTTATAATCATATTTAAACTCTAATCTTGCTCTATCTTTTAATTCCTTTTCAAGTTTTTTAAAGTTTGGTGCTTCTTCATTTTCTTTGTCTAATAAACGGTCAATAGTTTCGCCATATTCTTTAAATTTATTAACCATATATCTATGGAAACAATACATTTCTTTTTGTTTCATTAATTTATCTGGTGATACAAATGACAAACATACATAATTTTGTCCCAATATAGGCGAGTCATTTTCTAAATAATCTTCTTGTACTTCAGTCATATAGAGTTTTTTTATAATTATTCTTTAAATATTTAAATAATAAATAATTTAGTTTTATTTTATTATTTATAATTATATGATAAATCCAAGAGAATTTCTTAGAAGATTATTAAAAATTTTTATTTTAGTGTCATTATTAGTTATTGCATTATTTAATACTAATAAATTATCAAATGATGACATAATAACCGTTACGTCAATAGTTGTAATTATTTATTGTATATTAGATACTATGGCTCCATCAATTGAAATAAAGAAAGTTTAATATATATAAATATAGAAATATAGAAATATAGAAATGTAGAAATGTAGAAATATAGAAATATAGAAATATAGAAAATATATAGAAAATATATAGAAAATATATAGGAAATATATAGGAAATAAAATTTAGATAATTTTGAATCATATACTGGGAATATATTGCCAATTTAAATATTCGCATATTTGTTTCCATATTTGGTCTTGTTGATGCAATTTTTCTCTACTTTTTAATAACATAAAGCATGGTATAAATTCATCCAGTTCTAATAATTCTACAAATTTATGAAGTACATATGAATATGATAAAAAATTTTTTCTAGCTTTCGGACAAAATTTATGAAATGGGACTTGAATTTCTTTAAACATTCTTCTTAATTCTTCTTCTGTTTCACGCGTCATTATAGGTGGCGTAATGCCATTTAATTTATTAATAATATGTGGCACGTGTTCATAATACTTATTTTTTTTCTTTTTTTTTAAAATTTCTCTAAGTTTTTTGGGATTTAATGTGTTCATATCATTTATTCTTTCTTTTTTTAATTCTATAAGAATTTCATCATATACTTCTTGTGGTATATCTGTTGTTTCTTTGGCTTGAAATTGAGCAAGCCATTCATTAAAATGATTAATTCTTTTATATGAAAAATATGTTATTTCTCTTGGCGGGTCCTTATAAGATGGTTTATCCGAATCAATTAGAATATTGGTTTCTTCTCCGCATTTTTTACATATAACTTTACCCTCTGATAAATATAAAATTTTTTCAATATTACATGTTTTACATATGTTAAATTCATTGGTTTCCGTATTTTTGATATAATTTTCATCATTATTAAAAAAATAAGTTTCACACAAATCTTCTTTAATATTATTATTGTTATTATTTTTGTGTATATCTTTTTTAAAGTATTCCATAACAGTTTTTTTTGAAGTATTAACTTGTTTAATGTTATTTACTGATTTAATTTCTCCTTTAGATACTTGTTCCATATTTTCATAATAATTAAAAAGCAAATTTCCATTATCTAATAAATAATCAATTTCATCATTTGCCGTTACATTAATTTCTTTATTTAAATTTTTTATAGTATCTAAAATTTCTAATTTAGTTTCTAATTCTTTATTCTCAATTAATTGATTATTTAATTCATTAATTTTTATTAAATTATTGTTATTATTTTTTTTTTGTGTGTTTATTTTTTCTAATATTTCTTTATGTTTTGCTTCGATAGTTATTCTATGAGTAACATTATTTTTTTTATTTGTTTTGGTCTTAAATGACATTATTAAATTATAATTTAATTATCCCTTTAAGTATAACTTAAAGAAAAAAATATATACAAATACTATTATGGCAGGTGGTCTTTTACAATTAGTCGCATATGGTTCACAGGATTTATTTTTAACTGGCAACCCACAAATTACCTTTTTTAAAATTGTATATAGAAGACATACTAATTTTGCTCTTGAATCTAGAAAATTAACTTTTAATGGAACCCCAGATTTTGGTTCATTATCTAATTGTAATATAGCAATGGGACCAGACTTGTTATATAAATTGTATTTAGAAATTAGTATTTCGCCAGGGAAATGGTCTAATCTTGATACTAATAACATTAGGTCTTTTCGTTGGTTAAATTGGCTTGGTCATATATTAATAAAGGATATAACATTTAATATAGGCGGTTCTCAAATAGATAAACATACTGGAGAATGGTATCATATAAATAATGAATTATCTCAAAAATCAGGAAAAGCTGAAGCCTATGCTGAAATGATTGGTAATACACCATTATATACACAAATTCAAACTAACAATAGCACAGAAGACACAGTATTTTTTGATGAAAATATAGAACTTTGTATACCTTTACAATTTTGGTTTTGTAAAAACCCAGGTCTTGCATTACCACTCATTGCACTACAACATACATCTGTTAATATAGAAATTACATTTGAAGAACTAAATAATTGTATTTGGGGAAGTCTTCAAACAGTAGATAATTATTCTCATTCGGCTGGAAGTAATATATTTTCTGAAAAAGCGCCTTCATTTAGTGATAATAATCAAGGTTCGTGTTATCTTTATGCCGATTATATATATTTAGATATTGATGAAAGAAAAAGATTTGCCTCTAGTGCTCACGAATATCTTATCGAAACATTAAAGATAGGTAGTTCAGTAGAATCTAGTAAAGGTAAAACAAGTGAAAAATATACACTTAATTTTACCCATCCTATAAAAGAAATAATATGGGTAAACCAAATAAAAGACTTTAAAAATAATAATTTTGCACAAAGTAGAGGTGGATTGCAACATTTTAATTATACTACTGAGTGGGATTATACAGGATTTACAGGAACACCGGAATGTCATAAAGGTACCGGGATGGTTGGTGGACGCAAATCCCAAAATTTATGGTATGGTTTACCAAGTGTTAATTTACCATATTATAATGATGCTTTAGAGCCAGATTATTCAGAAAAGTTAACAATTGAAACAACAAAATGGCATAAATATAATAATTGGCCTGAAAGAATATCCACAACAACAGATAGTTCTACAAAAAAAAAATTAGGATATGATAATATAAGCATGTATCATATAAATAATGATACTATTAAAGGTAATAGAGATAGTTATAAATTAAAAAATATAGATAGAATGATAGGTTCTACGGGTATAATACAAAGTGATGATTATAATTTAAATCCAGTAAATAATATTTCTATACCAGCACAATATTATGGAAATTGGAGTGGAACACATGGTAATGCCCAACAATCTTCTAACTTAAGATTATTAGACCAAGGAAAAAATCCAACAAAATCGGCTCAAATAGTTCTTAATGGTATTGATAGATTTAGTAAAAGAAATGGATTCTATTTTAATACTATTCAACCGTATCAACATCATACAAATTGTCCTGCTCCAGGAATAAATGTATACTCATTTGCATTGGAACCAGAAGAACATCAACCATCAGGTTCTTGTAATTTTTCCAGAATCAACACTGGTACTATTGATGTTGATTTTGAAACAGATTATTTAAAACAAAATAATTGTGTAATGAAAGCATATGCTGTAGGATATAATATTTTAAGAATAATGGGTGGACAAGGACAACTCGCCTATTCTGGTTAATAAATTATCTCCATATCTTTTTAAAATTATTAAAATAATTTATTATATTATTTTTTTTATCTAAAAAACATTCTGGATAATTTAATATAAATGTTTTATTAGTATTTTTATATATATCTATTTCAAATTTAAATAAATATAAAAGGACTTCAATCCAATTATTAATAAATATACAATATAAATTATTATTTACATTAAATGTATTTAATTTATAACTAATTATACAGTAATTTATTTCAGTACTATTTAGTTTACAAATTAAAAATACAAATTTTTTGTCATAATCTTGTAAAAATTTAAATCCATAAATAATAGATTTTAATTCAATATTATCTATATTAAATTTAAATGTTGGTTTTGAACAATTTGTTAATAATATTTTTTTAAAATTATTTAAATTTTTTACTTTTTTTTTTAAATAATCTTCTAAATCTAATATAATTTCTGTTTTTAATAATTTAAATTTATATGAATTTCCTTTAATACCATAATTTAGTATTAAATTTTCATTATATGTTTTATGTAAAGTATATAAATTAAATAAATTTAAATTGTTAACAGTAAAAATAGAATTAATATTAATATTAATAATTTTTTTATTGGATACTAGTTTCCATTCATTCATAATACTCTATATAAAGTATTAATTTAAGTAATTAATAATTTTAATAATTTTTTATAGTATCTAAATTTTGCCAAGAAACACTAACTGGATTGGTTACAACTTCATCTACAGGTTGAATTTTATTAACAATCGGCTCATCTTTGGGATTTGGTAAACTTTCATTAATAGTTACTAATTTTGGAAGACATGGTCTATGATTATCCTTTGCCAATTGTTTAGTATCTTGGCCTAATGTCATAGCATTATTAAATGGTAAAATAACCCGTTCTTGTGGGTCTTGGCACAACCACTCCCATCTATTAAATCCGGTTCCTCTTAAATTACAAGCAGGATTTGATAAATGTGTATATTCCATTTTAGGCATATTGCAATCGGGTAAATGAACTTTAGATTCTTCGGTACATAAGTTACCATTTTTATCTTCTTTGGGTAAATATTTATCAGCCGGATTATTACTTAATTTTCTTGTTATATTCATTAACTCCGAATCCACATCAATCATGGGCATTTTATTATCTATACTATTTCCCATACGTTGAATTCTATAACTCGGGTCTTTTACAAAACATTCTTCACAATTTAATGGCGTTCCCAATTGATATTCTAATGGACCTATAGATTCGGACAATACGTGTTTATACGAATTTGTATCATATTTTAAATTATTAAAACTCATTATATATTAGAATAAGATATTTTTTTACTTTATTTTTTATTTCTATATAATTTCTTTTTTTTAGATTTTATATTTCTATTTCTATTTCTATTTTTATTTCTATTTTTTATAGAACCTCCTTTAAATATTTTATTCTTTACTGAATTCGCGAGTTCAGTGCTTTTATTATATCCATAATTAAATAATGATTTTGGTGTATTAAATAAAAATGAGAATCTACTATTAGGTATTTGCTCATTTAAATTTGGACATAATTGTATTAAATAACTATCGCTTGCGCGTGTTTTATTCTTAATATCATCTAATGTTGTATATTTACATAAATTTTTAATTGATTCTTTGTTTTTGTTTCTAAAAAAAATAAACCCACCTTTTTGCTTATTTTTTTTTGATTTCATATAATATTAAAATAAAAATTAAAATAAAAATTAAAATAAAAATTAAAATAAAAATTAAAATAAAAATTAAAATAAAAATTAAAATAAAAAATTAATTTATTTTTTGCTACAATGATTAATATTTAATGGTTCGGGTAATGGTACCGGTTTATATCTAAACATTTGACAATTCTGTAAATGAACCGGTCTTGTATCAATTGTTCTTTTAACCGTGGAACAATTTCCTTCTATATTAATATTATTTCTTTGGCAATTATTTAAATTATCAGAAACCGCACATTTATTTAAGTATTTTTTAGTTGGACATAACGATGCTTTTCTTGTAATACCAAATAAATCAGTTTCTAAATCAACTAAATTACCTTTAATATGACTTACATTAGCACCACCAATAACACCCAACTGATTACGACATTTTGAACAATTTTCATATTTATCTGGATTTAATAAATATTCTAAGGGCCCAACACTTTCATTAACTCTTTGTTGTGATTCACACGTATCATACATTAAACGATTCGAACTCATATAATATATTAATATAAAATAATATGAATTAATTAATAATAAATAAAATAAAATAAAATAAATAAATAAATTGTTTATTGTTTATTTACAATTATCTCGCGTATCTGTTTTTTTCTACTAACGCTTTTTTGATTGCGTCGTCGGCATTACAGTTTCCTAAATAATCTACATCTTTAACAATATTTCTAGTTGATATACCTCCACGAATCCATTGTGATTTATCATCTATCCAATTACTACGATTATCCTCAGGTATTAAATTGTTTGTATTTTGTATATTATTCTCTAAATTAGGCACTAATGGTGTAAATTGATTTTCTAAATACACGCCAGCCAAAGAATTGCATTGTTTATGTTGTCCAGTATTATTGCTTGATAATAAATAACTTTCATTATCCACATTTAATTCACCTTTTCCTATATATGGAATTGTTAAATATGGTCTTTGAAATAATTGTTTTTGATGTTTTCGCTCATGTTTAACTTTACCAATTCTCACGTCTGTATCTACATTAATATTATCATTATTAGTTCCTTTGCCATCTCTAAAGTTAATAGTTGCATTTTGTGTAGCAATATCAACCAATCTATCTCTATTATTATTGTTATAATTAGTAAAAATATGTTCGGCACTTCCTTTACTTTGTAGAATATCATAATCTATATAATCTCTATCACTTTTAATAGATGTTAAATCTTGGACAGTAAAACTTCTCATATTATTATTTGCATTGCCTGTATTATTTTTAGATAAATCTAATTTAGAATTTATATATGAATTACAACTTGTCATTATAATTATATAATATATTTTATATTTTATTTTATTTATTTTAATTATAATAATTAAAACTAATTAGAAGGTTTAAAACACCAATTTAAAAATTTAGATCTTTGTCCAGTATTTATATTATTTTGAACTGTAATAAATTGTCTATTATTTTGATTTGTATCTAAATAATCCTGTGAATCAATTGGAAATATTTTTTGTTCATAAATATCACTATCGAGCACACATGAATTAATTTTTTCATTTGTATAATCTAAAATAGTAGGATTTCCTAATGGATTATCTTTAGTTTTTTCTATACATTTTTTATCTTCTTTATTTATATTTTCTAATAAATATTCTTTACCTTTTGTAAAAGTGTTTTCTAATTGTTCATTTTCATTTTCATTTTCATTTTCATTTTCATTTTCATTTTCATTTGTATTTTTATTAGTATGTATATAGTAAGTTATTAAAAGTGAAGCAATTGTTATAAATGCATAATTAATATTATTAGTAAATAATATCAATAAAAATGAAAGATATAAACAAAATCTAACAATAGAATTTAATTTTTCTATATTAGTCATATTTTGTATTGGAATAAATTTGTTAAAATATTCTTTATTTAACAATACCGATAAATTATTAAACCAAAAAAGTTCTTTATTCATATACTATAGACAAAGAATTTCTTAATAAAAATTATTTTTTATTGCGTTTTTCTAATTTTTTTCTTAATCTCTCTTGAGTTGGATTTAATGAACCACCAGTTGCTTGGGCCATATTTGAAAACATATTATCTAATCCAGAACCTTGTAATGAGGACATCATTTGCTGTGCTTCAGTCATTAATCGTTCTTGATCAAACTCTCCTGTTTCTATTTTTGATTGTATTTTATTTCCTACCTTTTGTATTAAATTCATGAAATTCAATGAGTTTTCTCCAGAAATTAAATTATTAAACATATCAGTTGGATTACTGGTATCATCTACATTTAAATTCATATCTTCTAAATCAATTTCACCAGTTAGTTCAGTTGCTAATTTGCCCAATGAACAATTTTCTAAAAAATTTTCATCTATATTATTATTCGAATTTTCTGAAATATTTTTAAACATATCTAAGATTTCTTTATCTGTATTGTCTTCGTCCAATGATTCTCCATCTTTAATTTTTTTAAAATTATCAATTAAATTTTTTACTTTTTCTGAATCACTAATAATAGTTTCACCAATAATATATAAGGTTTGTAAATATTCCCATATTTTATCCTTGTTGGAATCGCTTAATTCTTCTGATTCCCAAATAATTTTAAAATCTAAATTTTTAAGTATGTAAATACTTTCTGTAAATAATTTATCATCTTTATTGGATATTAAGTTTTTATGCTCTTTAAATTTTTTCATAAATCGTTTGACATATTTATCATCATTGCAATCTTCTGTTTCTAAAAGTGGACTATAGTATTCATTTAAGATATCTTTCGTTTCAGAAAAGGTATCTATAATATTATTAATAAATAATTTAAAATAAGAATTGAAATATTCAATGTTTGTCTTTTCCATAATAATCTAATATAAGAATAAATAAAAATTTTATTTCCGCAAGTTATATATTGTCGGTTAATTTAATCATAATATCTAAATAATTCCATATTTTATTTTTGTTTTCTTCTGATAATGTTTTCCAATATTCTTTAATTTTATTAATTATATTAAATATTTCATTATCGTCTTTAATAATATCTATATCTTTATAATTATTCTTTAAGAAAAAATCTTCATTTCTATTTTTAATTTCTTTTTTATAAAATTTAACATATTCTTTAAATAAAATTGGAATTTTTTTAGGATTAAATTTTTTTAACAACACAATTCCTTTTTTAAAAACATTAAAATCTTTTTCTTCTGGAAAAACTAAAATACAATCATCCATAAAATCAAGTAAAACATTGTTAAATGCTGTAAATAAAGACATATTTATGTATAAGAAAATTAATATATTTCTTTAACTAATTATAATTTAATTATTTTATTTAACTCAAATATTTTTAGCCAACTTAAAATCAATGTGTCTTTCTTTTTCTAAATCTTCTAATGTTCTTTTTTTTACATTATCATTACTTGGTGTATTAATACTATATTCTTGGTCTAAAAATGTAAAACTATTAGATATATTAGAATCTTCTTTATCATCTAAATATGAAAAATTATCCGATAATGAACTACTTACAAATGATTCTATTTCAGAACGAACTTTATTTTGATTATTACTTTCTAGCCATTCATCTAATTTATCATCTATAATAATTTTTTTAGTTTCTGATAAATAAATTGTTGGTACAACATTAATAAATGGGGGTATTTTAATGTTTACATCATCTACACATATTGGTATTAAACTTTCAGTTAATTTATATTCTTTTATTTTTTTTACTGATTCTTTAGAATAATTACAATTATTACTATAAAAAAAAATATTTTTACCCATAATATAAAAAATAAACAATTTAATAATTTATTTTTTACTCAAGAAATTTAATTTAATTTTTAATTGAATTAAAATTGATTTAAAATTATATAATTTTATTATATAAAATGTCTATAAAAGTAATAGAACATAAAAATGACGAATTGTATTTAGAATTTGAAAATATTGACTCAAGTTTAGTTAATGCTTTAAGAAGAACTATATTATCAGATTGTGAAACTGTTGCATTTAATACTGACGAATATTTGAATTCAGATTTAAAAATATTGAAAAATACAAGTTCATTACATAATGAATTTATTTTACATAGAGTTGGGTTAATACCTATAAACATAAAAAATATAATAAACTTTTATTCTTCTAAATATAAATTTATTCTTAATAAAAGTAATACTACCAATAATATTATTTCTGTTACTACTGAAGATTTTAAAATTATAAATACTGAAACTAATAAAGAAGAACCTTCAATACATTTCTTCCCACAAAATAATATTACTAAAGAATATATTCAAATATTAAAACTAAAACCAAATCCAAATTCTAAAGGAGAAGAAATTCATATAGAAGGAAAAGCAAGCAAATCTTCTGGTAGCAAAAATGCCAGATTCTCTCCAGTATCATGTGTTTATTATAAAAATAAAATCGATAAAGAAAAATTACAAAAAGCGTTAAAAGACTTTGTGAGGACTAAAAAAAATATGGAAAAAAAAGAAATTGAAACAATATCTAAAAGATTTATTATAGAAGAAAGTGAAAGACACTTTTACACAGATGAAAATGATGAACCAAATATATTTGAATTTTACATTGAAAGTGTTGGTGTTGTATCTCCAGAACTTATTCTTATAGAATCTATAGTAATTTTAATTAATAAATTAACTAAATTAAAAAATAATATAAATAAAATTGTAAATGAAAATGTATCTTTAGATAATATAAATATTCAAACCTCTTTAGAAACTATGCAAGCATATACAATTACTATACAAAATGAATCTCATACTCTTGGAAATTTACTTCAATCTTATATTTCTAAAGTAAATAATGATACAATTAATTTTGTTGGATACAAAAATCCACATCCATTAAAAAATATGATAGAGATTAAATTATCTCCAAAGATTTATAGTTTAGATGAAGCGAATATTATCTTTTCAACGACATGTGACCATGTAATAGATATTTTACAAACATATAAAGAATATATTTATAAATATTTTAAACTAAACCCGTCTATAACTATAAAAAATAAATCATCTAAAAAAGTAAAAGAATCAGATGATTAATTATTTAATGCATATACTATACGGGCTGGCGGTAATGAATTTATATAATTTAATACTGCATTGCGATTAATATGTTTTTTTGTTTCTTTATAAACACCATGTAATTCATAACAAAATCTTCTAGCATTATATGGTATATTTTTTATATCCTTAATGACTTTTCTAACATGATAATTTTGATAATTTACAAATATTGTATCAATTAAGTCATTATATTCTTTATTATAATCTTCAAATTGTTCAGTATATTCTGGAAAGAATCGTAAATATTCTGCCAAAAATAAATTTTTTTTTAAATCAAAATACAAATACTTAATATTATTATTATTCCCTCTAATATTTCTTACATAATTATAATTTGGATTCCGTATTTTACTTCTAGTATTACCATCTTTAATAACTATACCCTGAAATTCAAAACTTTGTTTTTCTACAAAACTAATAATTTCATCTAAAGAATTAAAATTATATTTTGTAGGAATATTTAAATTTAAGTTAACACCTATAGATTTAATATTCAATAATTCTAATTTATTATTAATTATTTTTCCGGCATGAACTAAAGTTACTCTTGGTTCACTATATGTTGTAACAATTCGATTTTCAGGATGCTGTAATACAAAAGTATAAAAAGTATCAGTATCTAATTTTTCAAAATCAATATTACTTGATTCAGTAAATAAATCATTAAAATGTTTTTTACTATACCATCTACAATTAGCACCAATATTACTGCGTGTAGAAATATGCCAACCATTATAATAAAATAAATTAATCATCGTGCCATCCAAAAATTCTTCTACATCAAGTTTAGATATTATTTTATTGTTTGTAAATTCATTTAATTCCGAAGATTTTATGGGCGGAAAACAAACAATATTTAAATTTTTATCTAATACTAAACCACGACATTTTAAAACATCACTACTTTTCATATTTGATTTTTCTTTATTATATTTTATTAGAATTAAGTCTAATTGTTTATATTCTTTATATACTAATTTGTGTTCTTTAAGAATTGGTATTAATTCATCTATAGTATTTATATTTTTTAAGAATTGCAATTCTTCCATGGTCTATATATAATATTGTATCAAACTTTAAATAATTTATTTAAATAACTTAAGTTATACTTGTAATATAAAAAATATCGTATTAATTTATATGAATCAATTCGAAGGTTTAACAATAAACACTATCATTCAATTAAAAAATGATTCTTTAGAATATTGTATAGTAAATATTATTGGTTCTAATTATAAGGTAAGAGAAGTTGTTCGCAATCAAACAAATATTTATTTAAATAGCAACACAAAAATTATTAATAATAATGAAATTAATAAAGTAATTTCAATTAAAAATAATATAAATTATATACACGAAGAAGATAAAGAATATGATAGTAAAGAATTAGAACTTAATCCGAATGTTGTTTCCGAATCCGACGAGGAGGATATTGAACCAGAATTAGATAATCAAGAAAATAATATTAAATTAGATTTGGAAGAAGAAAATAATGAATCTGAATTAGAATCAGAAGATATTGATCCTGAAGAAGATATTGATCCTGAAGAAGATGTTGAACCTGAAGAAGATGTTGAACCTGAAGAAGATATAGAACCTGAAACCGAACCTGAAAAACCAGATGAACAACCTGGTATTCCTGAAACCGAAATAGACCAACTAGAAGAATTAATTATTGATGAAATTGAATATGAGCCTGATGAAAATATTGTAATCTATGAAGAAGAATTAATTCCAGATGATAAAGTAATTGCAAACGATAAACAACAAGGAGATGATTTATTTAATGAATTGATAAAACAATTACCTGAAAAATATCGTTCTAATAAAAGTGTAATAGAAGAACAAAAACATAAACTACAAAATTATATTAATTTAAAAAATGAATTCTCACTATTTGATGAGAATAAAGAAATAATTTCGGAAAAACTAAAAGGCGACCTTTTTAAACCTTTATTAGATAAATTGGTAAATTTTAAAGAAACAATCTTATATAAACCTATAGTAAATGAAATTAAAAAAATATTTAATTTAGAACTTTTAGAACTGGGAGATGTTGAATCAAATAATTTATCTAATATAGATGAACTCCTTAAATTTTCAAAATTAAATGATAAATATAAAATAGGCGAAAACAGAATTAATTATTCTTTATACGCTCATATAAATGAATTATACAATTTAATAGATAGTTATGAAACAATTGAACCAGGATATCAATATCAATTAAGTAATGATTTAGAAGTATATTCAAATACATTTAATAATGATTTGAAATCATTCGGTTTTAAAAATCCCAAAATTAACAAACATAAATTACTTGGAAATACTTCATTTTTAAAAAATGACGATAATAATGAAGAAATATTAGTAAAAGGTAATACAATATCTAATATAGGATATTTTAAACATAATGATAATATAAATTATAATAAATTATATAATAATAATAAAAATTTATTGGATACAATAACATCTGAATCAACTGACCCAATTAGCCCCAAACTATTTGATGATAATATTTATGTTACATCATCCTTTAAAATCGGTGATACAGTTTCCGTATGTTTAGAACAAAAAATAACAATTGAAGGAGAAATTATTGATATAGAAGGTGATAATTATATAATTCAACCATTAGATGATGTTGGTGTAAACCAAGCCATGAAATTACTAAAAATAAATAAACAAGATAGAAATATTGTTATTTCTAAATTAAATATTACAAAATCGAAATGTTATAGTGAATTAAAATCAGATAATAAATCACATGTATTTTTATATGAAAATACTAATGATAAATTATTAGATAATTTAAATCTTATCGTCCCATCAGTAAAAGAAATATTAGATAATAAAATTGACGAATCTAATATTGATTCATTCACATCAATAAATGATTTCAATAATATACTTTTTTACTACGATTTATCTGTTGATGACCTTACTAAAAATAATTTTAATTTTATTTTAGAAATACTCAAAAAAAATAATAAAAAACGCAATTTTAAAACAAATCTAAAAGAGTACCAAGATAATAAAAATGTCATTCCTCGAAGAAATAATTTTAAATTTATAAGTAATAAAATATTAGATGAATTAAAACCGTTTTATGGCGAATATCCATTATTTAATAATAAATTGGATAGTGAAGAAGAACGAATTAAATTTTTAGAAAATCAATCTGATAATGGATATTTATTTTATAAAGTTTTAGTAAATTACATAGAAGAAAAATTAGTTGTTAATAAAGATAAAAGAATTAGTTCAATAGAAAAATATTTAGAATCCGTAAAACCCAAATTACATACTATAGAATCATTATTGGACAAAGAATCATCTTCTTACAACACGAATCTTACTAATTGTATATCTAAAAGATTAACCAATATATATTATAGTGAAAATGAATTACTGGAATCAAATGATAAACAAATCCAAATTGATAGTGATAAATTATATCACGGGGAAGAAAAACCATTTGTAGAAAATGGATTGTCCTATGCAATTTTAATTTTACCTAATAATGAAAAGGAATTATATATTAGAAATAATAATAAATGGAAAAAAACGGAACAAACTAAAGTTGATGAGGTATTATTAGATTATAAAGAATTTTGTAATCAAAGTGGAATTGCAATTGAAGATATGGATATTTCATTAAATAATTGTGTTTATTCAGAAAAATTAGGTAAATGTGTTACAAATACATTTTTAGAATTGAGTGAAAAATTAGAAAATTTAGATTTATTAGTAAAAAAAAATGAAGAAAGTATTTTGGAATTAAAAAAAAGCGAGGAGTATATAAGTAAAAATAATGAATCTATTGAAAGAAATAAAAAATTTTTAGAGTTAGAATTTCAAAAAAAAATAAATCGGGAAAAAGCATTAAAAGACAAATACGGTGAAATACAAGAAGATATAGTTGAAGAATATCAAGAATTATATTTCAAAATAGATAAATATTTAGAAGAAATTTCGGGACTTCAATTAAATGACTATTATCCAGCATTAGAAGAATTACTTAAAAGATATGGGAGAACAGCATCCGATTTCGAAGATGACCGAGAAAATAATAATAATGTGTATTGTAGAAAAGGGCAAAAAATATTATGCTGTAAACATCATATACCATTTATAGATTTTTATAATAAAAGAATAAATGAAACTGAATTAATACATCAATTAAAAAATTATTCTACAGAAAATGATGGTTATATGTGGTGTAATAATTGTGGTCAAGAAGTAAATTTAGCAGAATATGAGATAACAGAAGGATTTACACAAAGTGGTGCAAGATTAGTAACACATGAAGTTATTACAGAAGAAGATAATTATGAATCAGCGGCTAATTCAGAAATTGTTGCATCATTACAACAAATATTGTTAGAAGGTAATGATAAATCCATTACAGAAGATAAATCATTGAGTATAATAAAAATTATAGATGTTTTATTAAGATTTATGGGAATATCTTTAACGTCAATGGATAATATTAGTTTAGTAAAAATGAGTAGTCTTTTAGCAAAAAATAATATTAAAGATAAAAATATTTGGATAGAAACGGCAAAAAGCAAAACAAAAAAAAGTTTATCGCAAAAAATGCTTGAAACAGCATATTATAATTATAAACTTAGAAATATTATTTTATATACGACATCATGTTTATTTTTATTTTTACAATCAGGGGTTCCATCATATATTATTAATAAACCACATCCAAAATGCAAAGCATCATTAAAAGGCTATCCAATTGATAAAATACATAAATTTGAAGGTATTAACTATATATCATGTATATTAGAATCTCTTAAGGACACCGGCAATGATTGGATAAGTTTAAAAAAGGTAAAGATACAAGATAATATTATAAAGATTGTAGATACCTTATTAAAAGATGAAAATATTGTATACAGATATGCAGAAAAGAAAAAATATGAAAATAGTCTTGAATCAAAAGAAAGTAGTTTTAATGAATATAAATATACTTGGAGTGAATTTAAACCGCCACTGGATAAATATACAATTCAATTAGATTCTTATTCAATGCCCAAAAAAATTAACGACCCTATTAAAGAATTAAAATTATTGAATGAAAGGGAAGTTTTAGTCTCATTAAAACTTATAGAAGAAGTCAATAAAGAAATTAAAAAATCAAAAATAGAAAATATTAAATTTGAGCCAACACCATTAGATAATGTATGTTGTTTAGATAATATTAATAATTATTATAATTATTTGAATTATTTCAATAAAAAAAATAATGATATTAATAAAATATTGGAAATTTTAGAAAAATTAAAAAAAAGAAAACAAGATTTACTAAAAATATTAAATATACAAAAAAATTATATTAAAAGTGTTCCTGGTAAAAAATATATATCATTTAAAAATGTCATTAGTGAAGATGACGCTATAACACAAGAACAAATTAATAAATTCTTTTTAACATTTATTAATAATGGACCATTCAAAGGTGACAAATATTTATTTGATTCACAGGGTATATGTATACAATGTGGAATAAATAAAAAGGATATTTTAACTGAAAATTATTCTAAAAAAGATTATTTAGAATTAAAACAATTCATTAATAAAAAGAATCATATAAGAAATAATAATATTTCACGTAAAACAATACCCAATTTTCTGAATATTATAATTGAAAAAAATAATATATTACAACAAGATAATTATATAAAGAATATTAATAAATTAGTTAACGAAAATAATACAGAAGACCTTATTCAAGATATAGAATCGCAAATAAAAATAGAGGTCAAATTATTAGTTAAAAAAATTAAAACAAAAGTAAAAATAAATGAAATGAGATTAACTTCAATACTAAATAATTTAGGAAATATAGACGATATATTAGAAGAAAATATTACTTTACATAGCGAAGAATATGCATATAAACAATTTTATAAACAAAAAGAAATGTTAATAAAAAACTATATATTCAATAATCTACAAAAAACAATATTACGTTTAAAAAATAATTATTTTGATGTGCAAGAAGTACACATACCAAAAAATTGGAAAATTGATGATAATACTCAAAATGAATTTATAAAAATTATGAGAGATAATAGTATATTAGAAAATTATAATAACATAGATGAAAGTAACTTTACATATATTATCGATATAGTTAAAGAATCTACTAATTTTTTAAAGAAGTTGAAGGGTTCTATTATTAGTAACATAAATTATAAATTATCGGCATATATACATCATTACATTTTTATAGTAATACTTAAACAAATATTAAAAAATGAAGAAATTCAAGAAGAAAAAAATAAATTATTAGTTGTTGATGCATCTAAAAAAGAAGGTCAAGACTATGAATATCAAGATATTGAAGATATAGATTTAGATGTTGATATTACAAAAAAATTAGAACAAAATGAAAATATCATA
>Ga0209335_10001413_pt1 | contig 27409 bp, 29 predicted proteins | sample COG_09_FD_184753 | JGI IMG/M metagenome (GOLD analysis project Ga0209335, IMG submission 184753) | Pelagic Microbial community sample from North Sea - COGITO 998_met_09 (SPAdes) (version 2) | ecosystem: Environmental > Aquatic > Marine > Neritic zone/Coastal water | place: Helgoland, sampling...
TATAGAGCAAAAAGATAACCAACAACAAGAACAAAGCAAGTCAGTTCAGCAGACCAACATTCAGAAAAAAAATCTTGTTTCACAGAGGCCAGTTAGAGTCCAAAAATCAGCTAAATTAAAAAAGATAGGAAGAAATGATCCATGCCCATGTGGCTCAGGAAAAAAATATAAGCAATGTCATGGTTAATTGCTAAACGTCAATAATCAGTGAACAGAATAACCTTAACCAAGCCTGATGATTGGCACCTTCATTTAAGGGATGGTGCGGCCATGAAGTCTGTTGTTGGTATGAGTGCTAAGCAGATGGGAAGGGCAATTATTATGCCTAACCTTTCTCCGCCAATAACAAGTGCAGTTCAGGCCAAAGACTACCATAATCGTATTATTGAATCTTTACCAAAAGAAACAATCTTTAAGCCCCTAATGGTTCTTTATTTGACTGACGAAACAAGCAAAAATGAAATGCTTGAAGTAAGCAAGACGCCTGAAGTATATGCTGCAAAGCTCTACCCAGCTGGAGTAACAACAAACTCGAGTAATGGTGTAACCAATATAAGAAAAATTTATTCAGTGCTTGAAATTATGCAGAAAGAAAAAATTCCACTTTTGATTCATGGCGAGGTGACTGATCCTTCTGTTGATATCTTTGATAGAGAGGCTGTTTTTATAGATAAAGTACTTAGCAAAGTTGTCAGAGACTTTCCTGAACTAAAGATTGTGCTTGAGCACATTACAACTAAAGATGCTGTAGATTATGTCAAGGGAAGTGATAAAAACATAGCGGCAACTATAACGCCACACCACCTTTTGGCTAATAGAAACCATATGCTCTCTGGAGGAATTAGGCCACATTTTTATTGCCTGCCAATCTTAAAAAGAGAGCATCCGCATCAGGATGCTTTGGTTGCAGCTGCAATATCAGGAAGCAATAAGTTTTTTTTAGGAACTGACTCCGCTCCCCACTATAAAAACGAGAAAGAGTCAGCATGTGGATGTGCTGGTATCTTTAGTGCCCACGCAGCTATTGAGCTCTATGCTGAGGTTTTTGATAAGCATAAGCAAATGCAAATGCTAGAAGGCTTCTCATCATTCTTTGGCGCAGACTTTTATGGTTTACCACGCAATACAGAAAAAATTACTTTAGAAAAGTTGTCTTGGACTGTGCCTAAAAGCTATGACTTTTCTGGAGCAAAGGTTGTTCCATTTTTTGCTGGTTCAGAGCTATCCTGGAAGCTGTTAGACTAGGAGTCTTATATTCTTTAACTGGAAGAACTAAAGTATTGAAGCGCACTTTGAGTGTCTTTTTTAATTTGGCTTTTTAGTTCCTCAAATGAGCTAAACTTTATCTCATCTCTAATTTTTTTCTTAAAAATAACCTCTACATATTCGCCATAGATTTCTTGGTTAAAATCCAAAATGTATACCTCTAGCAGAACCTTGGTTCCTCCCCTTGTTGGTCTTTTTCCAACATTACAGACACCATTGAAGTTTTTATTATCTTTACGAACGACTACACAGAATACCCCCAGAACAGGGCTAAGCTGTCTTCTGATGGGTATATTTGCTGTAGGAAAGCCAATTGTCCTACCTTGTTTATCACCATGTGCAACTCGACCACTAATTGAAAAAGCCCTTCCAAGAAGCTTTTTAGACATTTCAAAAGAGCCTGTTGACAAAAACCCCCTGATAGCTGAGCTACTTACTCGCTGGTCATCTATGTATATGCCATCAACTTTTTCAATAATAAATTTATAATTCACCGCATATTTCTCAAGCAAGCTAAAGTCACCAGCTCGGTCTTTTCCAAAACGAAAGTCATCTCCAATATAGCAGTGCTTAACATTAATTTTTTTTACAAGTATGTCTTCAATAAAGGATGAGGCACTTATTTCTGAAAAAGACTTATTAAATTTTATAAGTAGGTGCTTATTGATGCCCATTGACTTCAAAAATAGATGCTTGTCTCTGAAGCTACTTAGTCGTGCCTTAGGACGACCAAAAAAAGATTCAGGTGTTACGGAAAAAGAAATAACCATTGAGGGAATGCCTTTTTTTTGAGCGGTAGAGACAAGCTTTGAGATAATTTCTTGATGGCCTATATGGATACCATCAAAGTTTCCAATAGTTACGACACACTCAGGTTGATTATCAAGATTATGAAGGCCACGAATTAATTGCATTGTTTTATTTTACTCATTGCCGAAGTTTTTAGTTTATTGAATCAAGCGATATCATTATTTTTTTAACTGGCGCAGGCACACCTAAACTAAGATTTTTTGTTTGGTAATAACCATCTAAACCTCCAGGAGAAAACACAACAATAGGGTTAATCCATAAATGATAATGGCTGAAGCTGTGTTTAAATCTTGTTAACGATTCCAGTATCTTTGCGTCTTTATTATGATTTTTAATTGCTTCATTAATGTCATAGTCGTTTTCATTGCACTCTTCAAAGCTCCATAAGCCACCCCAAATGCCTTTATTAGGCCTTTTCTCTAGGTAAACCTCATTTTTTTCATTCTGATAAATTAAGAATACTATAGTTTTTTCAGGCCTTGCCTTCTTTAATTTTTTTTGTGGATAGTTCAACTGAGTTTCAGTTATATAGGCCTCACAGTGTTTACATATTGGACAGCTATTGCAGCTTGGAGATCTCTGAGTGCAAACAGTTGCGCCAAGATCCATAATAGCTTGGGTATATTTTGCTGTATTATTTTGGGGCGTATGGCGACTTGCAAGTGCCCATAATTTTTTTAAAACATCACTCGAGCTATAATGCCCATTGACCCTATGATACCTTGACAAAACCCGCTTAACATTCCCATCAAGAATTGGAAGTGGTTGGTTGTATGCCAGAGACAAGATTGCTCCAGCAGTTGAATCACCAACTCCAGGCAAAGCAAGAACCTCAGGGTAGTTTTGTGGGAAATCACCACCATATTTAGACACAATAATATTTGCACTTTTATGTAGATTCCTTGCACGGCTGTAATATCCTAACCCGGCCCATAACGCCAAAACATCATCCTCATGTGCTTGAGCAAGAGCGGCTATATTTGGGAAATTAAATATAAATCTTTTAAAGTACTCAATAACTGTAGCTACTTGAGTTTGCTGAAGCATAACTTCAGAAACCCAAATATGATAAACATTGGCTGGACTTGATTGCCAGGGAAGGTTTTTTCTGCCATGTTTTTTAAACCAATCTAATAGGTCATCAGATAGTCTCGTCACTGCTTAATATTTAGGGGGTCAGTTGGGTCAATGCCACTCATAAATGGCTTGGTAATGTTTTCATTAGTTGTTTGGTATACACAACCAACCCAATTGTTGATTACCGCATTAGCGCTATCATGCCATGTATTATCAAGTGTTTTTAAAATCAAGCTTTCAGGAAAATCCTTTAAAGTGGCTTTCTTAGATAATAGCCTAGTTTGGAACTCATTAAGTATTGCTTTGCTTTGTTCAGAAAGGTAGTTGGATGGAGTTGGTGGGTAGCCAAGCTCATTATTTTCTAGGAAAAGAGAAATTTCTCGTTTATATTCTTTTAGAAGGCTAATAGAATCATATTCAGGATGGCCTTGAAAAAACACAAGCCTAAAGAGGTCTTCACTAACTGCTAAGTGAGCGCCAATAGAGCTTTCAGCAAGAACTGATAAGCCTGCCTCTGCAAATTGATTAATAGATATTTCATTAAATCTTGAGTGTGGAACATCAAACCGAGTGTTGACACCTTTAACAAGTGGATGAGTCCTATTAACGACTTTATGAGGAAACACTCCCCAGTGCTTTTGTCCAACAGGAAGACGCTTTTGCCCATATTTAAATTCCAAAACTGCATGCGTTGCTAGGCAAGAGCATAAAGTTGAAGTAACGTTTTCATAAGACCAATTTACAACTTCTTTTAGCTCCTTATAAAATGGGGCAAGCTTGAGATCAGGTTGAGTCACGTTGGCACCACTTATGATAAGGGCATCTAAGCCATGAGATTTAATTTCCTCAAAGGTCTTATAGTGCTTTTGTAGATGCTCTTTTGCGACTGCACCTCTATCAATGCTGGGCAGGGAAAAAGGGTGCATATAAAATTGAGATATTTGATTAGAGTGTCCAACCAACCTAAAAAACTGTCGCTCAGTGGCCTCGAGTGCAGCGTCTGGCATCATGTTTAGCAGCCCAATATGTAGCCCCCGAATATCCTGATGCTTAGCTTTATCACTTGAGAGAACTGTTTCACCTTGTTGTTTAAGTCGATCGAATGAGGGCAGGTTTGAGTGGGCAATTAATGGCATATTATTTCAAGGCTTTTGCAATTAGGGAGATAACTTCTTTAGCTGAACTGCATGCATGAAGCTCATCACTCTTAATAGTACAGCCATACTTGTCAGCAATTGTTTGGTACTTGGCAAGCCTGTCTTCTATTAGCCTTGGAAAAACCCAGCCGACAAAAGCATCTGGATTAACTTCAGCAGCATAGCTTAAGTTATTGTCTTTCAAATAGTTCTTTATTGCAGTCTCAAAGAAAACTGGATGGTAGTAGACTGGCTTAGGCTGGCTTTTGGCTCTATCAATAAGAGCTTGTTCATGCTTTTTGCTTGATTTTATATAAACAATAAGCGTTTTATCTGCAAGCATCGCATAGAGCTTTTTGTCTCCTAACTCACATAAGCTTCCTCCAGCATCATTTATAAAATGAGCATAACCTTCAGCTTGAGACCGAAGAATAAAATCAGGCACCTCTTGCATAGTATTCTTTTCTGCGGCCAAAAAAAGGCTTTGTCGATGAACAAACTCATCAATAGGAAGACCGCCTTCTTCTGGATTTCCTACCTTACCAAGAAACGCAGCAATTGGCTCTAGATTGTCAAAAGTAACTTGACTATTTATGCTTATAGAGTTGTTCTCTAAAAGGGGCTTAAGCCAAGGGTCTTTTTTCATTTTAAGCGATACATTGTTTATAATGGCATCCTTTAGGTGGGCGGTTCCTATCCTATAATCGCCAGAAAAGTGGAACCAATCCCCATCTTTATTAAGAAGTTTTGCAAGATGTGTTTTTCCTACACCCGACATACCGAGCAGAGTTAGACGCTTATTCTTTTCAATATTAAATTGTTCGCGAGAAATAGCCATTTTTTTTATAAAGTTTAGACCCTCAAGTTGAAAGCGTTAGGTTGTAAGAGCTAAACTTTCTTATGTTAAGAACGCCAACATCAAGTAATAAATATTGCCCCTTAATTCCTTCTAAAACTCCAGAGATAACAGGCGTTTTATCAAAGTTTAAGGATACAACTTTGGTTGGGTATTTTATCACAGGGTAATTAATAGTAACGACATCGTCTTCAAGAGCTATTGCCTCAGTCATATTAATTTCGTTAGTAACTTTTTGCAACAAAGAGGATTTCATAGAGTTAAGGTCTGAAACTACAACTTCATTTTTTAACATATTACGCCAATTAGTTTTATCTGCAATAAATGATTTTAGGGCGACCTCAATTTGGCCAGATTTTATGCGAGAATCAACTTCAAGAATTGGTAAGGCAGAAATCGCACCTTGATCAATCCACCTACTAGGAGTATTAGTTTTACGAGTGATTCCAACCTTAATTCCAGATGAGTTTGCAAGGTAAACTATAGTTGGCTGAAAGCAGTTTTCTACCCCCCACTCTGGCTCTCTGCAGGTTCCTAGATGATAATGACAAGTTTCAGGTTTCATTATGCACATGTCACATCTTGCTAGAGCTGTGCCTTCGTTTACACCACAAAGATAACAGTATCCCTGTGAGTAACTTTTATTAGTTTTTTTGCCACAATTTGCGCAGTTAATAATCTGATTGAAAGTAAGCTCAATACGCTCACCCACTAAAGCATTCATGTCAACCGTGGCATCACCAATTGGCAAATAATAACAAGCATTACCCTCATTTAGAGAGGTTTCCATCATTTTAATATTACCATTTAATTGCATAATTTAGACTGAATGGCTTTATACTTTTGTGCAGTTTGAGCCATGATTGATTCAGGAATAATGGGAGCTGGAGGCGCCTTATTCCAGTCTAAGGTTTCTAGATAGTCTCTAATAATTTGCTTGTCAAAGCTTTTTGGGCTTAATCCAGGCTTGTAGTCCTGTAAAGGCCAAAATCTTGAGGAGTCAGGAGTTAACACTTCATCCATTAAGGTTAATTGGCCCTCATTGTCTAGGCCAAATTCAAACTTTGTGTCAGCAATTATAATGCCACGTCTAATAGAATGTTTTGAGGCAAAATCATAGAGCCTAATACTAGTATTTTTTATTTGAGTTGCAAGCTCCTCGCCAACTATATTTTTTGTTTCAATAAATGAGATATTTTTATCATGTTTTCCAACGTCTGCCTTAGAAGAAGGGGTAAAAATAGCCTGGTCAAGTTTTTCAGCAAGCCTCATTTGCTTTGGCAGTCTTATCCCACAAACTGCCCCTGTATTTGTATATTCTTTCCAACCAGAGCCTATTAGGTAACCTCGAACAACCGCTTCAATTGGAATGGGCTTTAGTTTTTTAACTACAATTGCTCGATCTTTAAGTTGCTCAGACTCTTTATAAGATAAGACCTCATTAATGTTGATTTCTGTAAGGTGGTTTTGAATAATATGATTGGTTTTTTTAAACCAGTAATTAGCAATGGAGGTAAGAATTTTTCCTTTTTCTGGAATAGGCTCATCAAAAACAACATCAAAAGCCGAGAGCCTATCAGTTGTCACTATAAGCATATGTTTTTCATCGATATCAAAAATATCTCTAACTTTTCCACGATGAAGGAGTGGCAAGCTTAACTTGGCCTGCATTAGAGACGACATAGCCCTCCTAAAACCATATAAAGTTATAATTTTAATCGAATGTTGTGCTAATGTGGCCTTGTTAAAAAGCTAACTTTAAAAGCGAGGTTTTATGCCAAGACTTATAAGAGTATCTTTTGCTTGAGATTGAAACTCAGCCATCTCGCTTTTAGGTACTAATAGCTTGCTAGGAAGCTTGACTTTTTCAGCATCTTGATGAACGCCATTGATTCGTATTTCATAGTGGAGATGAGGCCCAGTTGATGCGCCAGTACTTCCAACATATCCAATTAGCGCCCCTTTTGAAACTCTTTTTCCAGGCTTAAGGCCCTTAGCAAAATTAGATAGATGTGCATAGACAGTTAAAAGTTCAGACCCGTGTTTTAAGTAGATCACATTACCATAGCCATTTAACGTTTTTGTATATTTAATTACGCCTTTTGCGGGCGCATAGATGGGGGTGCCTGAAGGAGCCACAAAATCAGTTCCTCTGTGAGGCCTATAAACTTTAAGTGTTGGATGTAAGCGACGCAGAGTAAATCCTGAGCTAATACGACTATATTTAACTGGTGCAAAAGTGAACGAATCATTTAAAGTATAACCTTCTGCTGTGTAGTATATTTTTTGTCCTAAGTTGTTTTTATAACCAAAAAGAGCAATTATTTTTTTGTCATTTACATAAATCATTGCATGTGGCTTTTTCTCGCCATCCCAAGATAAAATAAACTTATCACCTTTTCTTAGGTCTCTGCTAAAGTCAATCTCCCATGAAAAATTATCCACCATTAATTTAACAATCTCAGCATCTATGCCCGCTTTCTTGGCGTCATAATTTAGCGATTTATTAATTATTATAGTTTTGTGTGATAATCGACCTTTAGGCTGATTATTTTCATTATTAAAGCGAAATTTGTTACTTTCATAGCTTATATAAAGGGGGCTTGAGTTTACAGGACTAAATATAATTTGCTCTAAGCCATGTTTATCATTAAGAATTATTCTAAATTTATCACCAGGGTATATTTTGTTTAACTTTTGAGCGCTTTTATCTGAAGCCATTAGTTTTGTAAGAAGTTTTGCAGACAGACCTGTTTTATAGAAAAATTTATAAAACGCATCACCACTTGATACTTCAAAAATAAAATCATGTTTCCCATTTGCAAGAGATGGAGAGGCTATTAGCGAGAAAATTAAAAAAAATGCAAGCAAAAAAGGCTTGCACAAAATGAGGGTTTTATTCTTAAGCACTAGATTCAATAACAGAGTTTGCTACTTGACGAGAAAGACGGTCATTTTCCATAACACTGTCGAGTGTGTCAAGGACTCTTATTGGCGCCTCTAGAAGAGTTTTTTCTATAATACTACTAATATCAAGAAAGCCAATTCTATTTCCTAAAAATGCCTTAACCGCAATTTCATTGGCAGCGTTTAAAGTTGCAGGGCTGCTGTCGCCATTTTTTAGCGCACTATAGGCAAGCTCTAGACATTTAAATTTTTGCATATCAGGCGCTATAAATTCAAGATCATTGTGCTTAGTAAGATCAAGGTCTTCAACTCCAGAAGGATGTCTTTCTGGAAAAGATAGAGCATAAGATATTGCACTCCTCATATCAGGAAGCCCCAGCTGAGATAAAACACTTCCATCAGTAAAATATGCAAACGAATGGATAATACTTTGCGGGTGAATAACTACCTCTATTTGTTGCGCAGGAAGCCCAAACAAAAAGTGGGCCTCAATAACCTCAAGTCCCTTATTCATCATAGTTGCAGAGTCAACCGAAATTTTTTTTCCCATTTTCCAGTTAGGATGAGCACATGCTTGCTCTGGAGTAACCTTACCAAGGCTGTTTAATTTTTTATTAAGAAAGGGCCCTCCTGAGGCTGTAAGCTGAACCTTTTTAAGTCCACTTGTTCCAGCTTGAAGGCATTGAAATATTGCACTGTGTTCAGAGTCTACAGGTATGAGTTGAGCGCCATGTTTCTTGGCAGCATTTATTAATAAGCTTCCAGCTAAAACTAAAGATTCTTTATTTGCTAGCATTACTCTTTTGCCAGCAGTAACTGCTGAAAATGTAGAGGCTAGGCCTGCACTTCCAACAATTGCAGCCATTACATAGTCTGTATTTTTATGAGACGCTACAAAGTTTTGAGCGCTTATACCCGAAAGCACCTCAACTCCCTCTGGAGCAAGTTTTTGTAATTCTTCAGCCGCAGAAGGGTCTACCATAACAGCATATGATGGTTTAAATTCTTTACAAACTGACAGCATTTTTTCCCAATTAGATTTTGCACTAACAGCAAACACTTTATATTTATCAGGGTTGGATGAAATTACATTAAGAGTGTTTAAACCAATTGATCCTGTAGCTCCCAGTATAGAAATATTTTTCATAATATATACGTGAAGAACAGAAAGAAGATTGGTGCAGCACAAGTAAGGCTATCAATCCTGTCCAGCATACCTCCATGTCCAGGTAAAAGCCGCCCACTATCTTTAACATTTGCTAGTCTTTTTAATACACTTTCAAATAAATCACCAATAACTGATGCAAGTGAAATAATTATTGACAAAACACCATAAGTTAAATAATCACTTATTGATGGATTACCTAATGAAATAAACACATAGGTGCCTGCAACAATGAGGGAAAGAATAACACCTCCAATCAAGCCTTCAACTGTTTTTTTAGGACTAACGTTGGGCGATAGTTTTATCTTTCCAATGGCTTTGCCAGCAAAGTAAGCCCCAACATCTGCTGCCCATATAAGGCCAAAAAGAAGCAACACTAGATAATTGTTATTCATATGAAGTGCTATTAATGATAAGGCTGCTGGCGTAAAGAGAAACAATCCATTTATCAAAATTACAAAAAGATTTTTATTAATATAGTTTGAACTTCTGGGAAATACAACTATCCAGTAAAGAGCAATAAGCCACCAAACAAAAGAGGCAATTAAGATTGGCAGAAGTGCTAATGTCTTGTCTATTAGAAAAAAAGTAATACCAATAATTGCAAAAATATACGCAACTTTTGCGGTTAAACTTTTAAGTTTAGCTAGTGTGGAGAACTCCCATAAGGCAATAATAAAAATTATTGAAAGTGCAAGAGAAAACCCCAATTTTTCGAGAGCTACTACAGCAAAAATTACAAGTGGGGCAAAAATAGAAGCAGTAATAACCCTTAGGAGTAGCATTATTTTTCACTCCTTCTCTCTCCATAGCGACGTTCTCGTGAGCTAAACGATTCGATTGCAATGTCAAGCTCTTTTTCATTAAAGTCTGGCCATAATGTGTCACAAAAGTATAGCTCACTATATGCAATATCCCATAATAAAAAGTTACTTATTCTTACTTCTCCACTTGTGCGAATAAGAAGGTCAACCGGAGGAAGTCCTGCTAGTGATGTGTGATCATGAAAAGAACTTGTGTTTATTTGTTCTGGATCGAGTTCATTTGCTGCCACTTTTGAGGCAATTTTTTTTGCAGCATTGGCAATATCCCACTGCCCCCCATAGTTTGCAGCAATAACAAGTGTAAGACCATCATTGTCTTGAAGTTGATCCTCAGCAGCTTTAGCTAGCAGTTGAATTTCAGGGGTAAAAACGCTAAGATCACCAATAATTTTGAGCTTAACATTATTTTCCTTGAGTTTTTTTGTTTCATTTTTTAAAACTGTTAAAAAAAGTTTAAATAATAATCCAACCTCCTCAGTTGGGCGTTTCATATTCTCACTACTAAAAGCAAAAAGAGTCAGGGAGCTAATACCTAACTTTCCACAATGCTTAACAATTTTTCTCACAGTCTGTACCCCTCTTTGGTGGCCTTTGGACCGAGGAAGGTGTCGTGATTTTGCCCATCGTCCGTTACCATCCATAATGATAGCTATATGATTTGGTAAAGCTTTTAGGCTCATAAAGAACTTTTAATAAAATAAATAGGGCAATTATACCCATAGCACAATCACAAGCCTGATGTAAAGTGACTCCCCTTTTAGTTGGGGCAATTAGTAAAATAATAATAATAAGTTTATGCGGTAAAATCTCATTATGAGCTTAGCTAAAAGAATTATTCCTTGCCTTGATGTCAGAGACGGCAGAGTTGTAAAAGGTATTAAATTTATAGATATCAAAGATGCTGGAGATCCAGTAGAGGTGGCTATTAGGTATGATTATGAGGGCGCTGATGAAATAACTTTTCTTGATATTACTGCCTCACATGAGGGCCGGAATACGACAGTGGAGATGGTTGAAAAGATTGCTGAAAAGGTATTTATCCCCTTAACAGTTGGGGGTGGTATTCGAGAAGCTAAAGATGTTAGGTTAATGTTAAAAGCTGGTGCAGACAAAGTAGCTGTTAATTCAGCAGCAATTTCTAATCCAGAGCTTGTGAACGAGCTCTGTGCAACTTTTGGATCTCAATGTATTGTTATTGCTATTGATGCCAAGCAAGTCTCTAAATACCCCCCTAGATGGGAGATATTTACACATGGTGGAAGAAAACCAACAGGCATTGATGCTGTTGAATGGGCTATCAAAATGACAAGTGGTGAAAATGGTGCTGGAGAGGTATTGCTGACCTCTATGGATAGAGATGGGACAAAAGATGGTTTTGATATTAAGCTTATGAAAGTCGTTTCGAGTGCAGTTAGAGTCCCAGTAATTGCCTCTGGTGGAGTTGGGAAGCTCGAACATCTTTCAGAGGGAATTATTGATGGAGGTGCAGATGCAGTTCTGGCGGCAAGCATTTTTCATTTTGGAGAATTTACAGTCGCAGAGGCAAAAAAATCAATGCAAGATAATGGCATAGAAGTGAGACTATAGCGTATTGAGTTTTGACTATCAACAGCGTATCATTGTCCAGTTTTAAATTCTTGGATTCTTATGACTATTAAAAAAGAATTTTGGGCATTATTGTCAATATTTATCTTGCCCATAGGACTTGGAACTTTATTTTTTTATTTAAACCCAAGTTATTTTAGTGATAGTACAGTCAATTATGGAGAGCTAGTACGCCCAGTAATAGTTACTGAGCAAGCTGATATTGCTATTGAGGGCGACGCAACTTTTAATGGTATATGGACAATTGCCTATGTATCAAAAAGCTGTGACTCGGTCTGTGAAAAGGCAGTTGCTGATATAAAAACAATTCGAACGCTCATTAATATGGATATGCGAAGAATTCAAAGAATGCTTATTATCCAAGATGGTTCCAGTCCAAGCAATAACGATACAAGTCTTGTTAAGGCAAAAATTACCAGTACAAAACTTTCCGATAGTCTTAGTAAGTTTCCTGAAAATGCAATATACATCATTGATCCTATTGGTAACTTTATGCTTTACTATAAACCCCAAGATATTAATATTAAGTTTGTATTAAAAGACCTAAAGCGCTTACTTAAGTATTCAAGAATAGGCTGATGAAAAACATTCCAGCTATTTCTGATCTTCTTGGCCTTTGTAAGCTTAAGGTTGTTTCATTAATTCTTCTAACTGCAGTTGTTGGCATGCTTTTGGCGGTCCCTTATGTGCCAAATCTATTTCTTATAGTTATGGCATCAGCAGGAATTTCCCTGGCAGCAATGTCAGCAGCAGTGTTTAACCATATTGTTGATGAAAAAATTGACGTACAGATGTCTCGAACAGATCTTCGGCCATTGCCACAAGGCAAAGTAACACGACAGCAAGCACTAATTTGGGGCCTATTTCTAGGAGTTATTGGAATAGCCCTTCTTTTGATTTTTGTTAATATGCTAACAGCTGTTCTAACATTCCTGTCGCTTATTGGATATGCAGTTTTTTATACAATGTATTTAAAGCGAGCAACCCCACAAAATATAGTTATTGGCGGTGCTGCAGGTGCTGCCCCTCCAGTGCTAGGCTGGACCTCTATTGCGGGCTCCCAAGGGATTGAGTATGCACTATTGCTTTTTTTAATAGTCTTTATATGGACGCCGCCACATTTTTGGGCCTTAGCAATCCATAGGAGCGAAGAGTATAAAAAAGCTGAAGTCCCTATGCTGCCTGTAACTCATGGATTAGAGTTTACAAGAATACAGATCCTTTTATATACAGTTCTTTTGTTTCTTGTTACGCTTCTTCCATATCTAACTGGCATGAGTGGAGTTATATATTTGATCTGTGCCACGACTCTTGGTGCTCTTTTTTTAGGATACTCTATTAAAATTTTTATGGAGCCGGAGAATCCTCAAATAGCCTTTAAGACATTTAAATATTCAATTAACTATTTAATGGTTCTATTTATAGGCTTATTGCTTGATCATTATCTGTTAATGACTTTTAGAGTTTCCATTTAAAGATGCGTTATTTTTTTCAAGTGCTTCGAGGTGTTGCATCAGCAATGATTGGTGTTGGCAAAAAGAAAAACCTAGCCAAGGATTTCGATGCTGTAGAGAAGAGTGGCCCGTGGCTCTATATCCTCGTCGGGCTTGTAATGACAATATTATTTATTGGGTCTATACTTTTTGCAGTGAGGCTGGTTCTATCATAAAGCTTCAATAATCTTATCTATAGCTTTTGCCATTGGCGCCGGCTCATGCGGGCTAGTTAACAGAGCGGTCAACTCGAGTTTAGGGTTAAAGAGTAAATAGCTGCCAGTATGATCAATGTCATAGTGAGAATGAGAGTGGTCATCATGAGAGGTGTGATCTTCTTTTGCTAATTTCTGTGATGCTACAACCTCATGATAAACACCAAGGGCTTTACTTATAGAAACAAGCTTATCCTGTTGAGCGGTTAAACCAACAAAAGATGAGTTAAAGGCATTAGCAAAATTATCTAGCTTACCAATATCTCTAGTAGGATCAACAGAAACAAATACAACTTGAAGCTTGTTTTTATTTTCCATCATTTGATATGTGAGATTAATTTTTGAGAGGTCTATTGGGCATATATCTGGACACGAAGTGTAACCAAAATATAATAGGGCCCATTTATCTTTAGTTAACTCAGACAAATGCAAATCTTCTGACTTATCATTAATGAAATTAAGTTTACCCGATAGTGATTTTGCCTCTGGATAGAGAGAGGCGGTTGGCGCAACAGATTTTTTTAATTCATTAATGTTTGGTTGCCCACCAAAATAAATCAAGGCTGTAAGTGCAAAAAAAATCAAAAAGAAAGCCGATAGTAGAATCGATTTATTCATAATTATTAAGCAGTCTTATGATTTTTAAAGACCTTATGAGCCAGGCTAATTAGGCTTAGTAAAAGTCCTAAGGCTACTGCATTATGCATAACAGCAGCAAACATTGGCAGTGACATAACGACATTAATAATACCTAGGCCCACCTGGATAGATAAAAGAAGCAAGATAATAAAAATATTATTTCTTAGCATCGTATAATTTTTATATGCAAAAGCAAGTCCAATTAATGCACCTGTAATAACTAATGCCCCAATTCTATGAACCATCTGAATGGCACTTCTAGCAGGATTTTCTAAAACGCCAAATTCGTAATCAATACCCAGTGGTCCCCAATAAAAGGCGTTTTCAAAGTCCATATTATCTGGCCACATTTGATCAAGACAGCTAGGAAAATATTCACCACAAGAGAGCGCGGCATAGTTTGTGCTAGTCCAGCCTCCAAGAAAAATTTGAAATGCAAGAAGCACGGTTACAACAACTAGAATTATTTTATCTCGTTTTGAGATATCTTGATTAAGTTGGATTGGCTTACGTTGATTTAATAAAAGCCAGAATATTAGAGTTGTTGTAGAGAAGCCCCCTAGTAAGTGCATCGTAACAATTCCTGGGTGCACCAGTTCAGTTACTGTCCACATTCCAAGAGCACCCTGAAAACCCACAAGCAAAAGCAGAGCAGCCGGGACTCTGATGGATTGAACTCTTTCAGTTTTACCAAGAGCAGCAAATATGAATATTACAATTATCGCCAATCCAAGCGTTGAGGCGGCATATCTGTGTACCATTTCTTTCCAGGCTTTTGCTATATCCAGTGGCCTTTCATATTCGCTTGATACCACATCGGGCACCAGCAATTGTCCGTAACATCCTGGCCAGTCAGGGCAGCCTAAGCCAGCATCTGCAAGACGAGCATAAGCCCCAAGTATGACAACTATAAGTGCAAGAATTATTGAAAGATTAAGAGTCTTTGTATACATAATTATCCTTATTTAAGCAGCCATATATTTTAATGCAGCAAGCCAGTTATTGGAAAAATATTGAACTAATTTCTGTTAGTGTTTGAAAAGTATATGGGGTGTTTATGACTAATTTCAATTGAAAGACCCCAAGTTTTTTTATTTTCAAGGCAGAGATGAAAAAAGTTCAACTAATATTGATAATAAAGGTGAATTATTACTTGGTAAAAAGAAGATAAACAGGTATCATTTAATTGCATTTTTTAATTGAACTTGAAATTGCATTTTTAATAACTATATATGCTATTCCTAATATAGCTAAACAAAGATTAAATTCGGAGAATCTATGAAATTATTGTTTAACCTTGCTGTCACATTTATTGGACTCCTAAGCTCGAAGTCTGTGTTCGCAGAATACACACTAAATATGACTAAAGGAATTACAGATATCAGTAGAGATATCTGGGGCTTGCACATGATGGTTTTTTGGGTTTGTGTTGCAATCGGTGTTGTTGTTTTTGGAGCAATGTTTTATTCAATTATTGCTCACAGAAAATCAAAAGGAGCTAAGGCGGCTAATTTTCATGAAAGTACAACTGTTGAATTTATTTGGACTGGAATACCTGTTTTAATTTTAATTGCAATGGCAATTCCTGCGTCCAAGACACTTATAGATATTGAGGTTTTGGAAAAGGCTGATATGACTATAAAGGTAACTGGAATAAGGTGGAAGTGGCAATATGATTATCCTGAAGAGGGGATAAGTTTTGTATCTAATCTAGCACAATCGTCAATGGATGTAATTAACGGAACGCCTGAAGAGCGTGAAGCTGTTCATGCAGAGAGCACTTATCTTCGTTCTGTCGATAGACATGTTGTTCTGCCAGTTGATACTACAGTTCGTTTCTTAATAACATCAGCTGATGTTATTCACAATTGGTGGGTGCCTGCGTTTGCGGTCAAGCAAGATGCAAATCCAGGATTTATTAATGATGCATGGGCAAAGCCTAATAAAATTGGAAGATACGAGGGCCAGTGCGCAGAGTTGTGTGGAAAAGGCCACGGCTTTATGCCTATTGTTGTTGACGTTGTCTCTAAAGAGGATTATGCAAAGTGGGTTGAAACTATGCAAGCTGAAAAAGTTGCTGAGCTTGCAAGCGCAACTCAGGTTTGGACTGAGGCAGATCTTGTTGCTAAAGGAGAAACTGTTTATAACGCAAACTGTTCAGGCTGTCATCAGAAAGATGGTACCGGTATCCCTGGAGTCTTTCCTGCAATGATTGGATCAGAAGTAACTAATGGCCCAGCAGCATACCAGATTGATCTTGTTCTTAATGGAATGGGAGGAATGCCCGCATTTAGAATGTTAAGTGACTCAGATATAGCAGCAGTAATTACCTATGAGAGAAGATCTTTTGAAAATAATGGAACAGTTGTTCAACCATCAGATGTTACATCTGCACGTTAATTTAAGGAGAAACACATGAGCTCAACTACAACGGCAGCAGCACACGACCATCATCATCATGGCCCAGAAAAAGGGCTTTTAAGATGGGTCAAAACAACTAATCATAAAGATATTGGAACATTATATTTGTGGTTTTCTTTTGCAATGCTTCTTGTCGGTGGCGCTTTTGCAATGGGTATTCGATCAGAATTATTACAGCCTGGACTTCAATTATTTGAGCCACAGTTTTATAATCAGTTGACAACGATGCATGGCCTAATTATGGTTTTTGGGGCTATTATGCCTGCCTTTGTTGGGCTTGCAAATTGGCTTATTCCTATGATGGTTGGAGCGCCTGATATGGCACTTCCTAGAATGAATAACTGGAGCTTTTGGATATTGCCTTTTGCAGGAACAATCCTTCTAAGTACATTTTTTATGGAAGGTGGAGCCCCCGCTTTTGGCTGGACATTCTACGCACCACTATCAACTGCTTTTGCTCCTGATTCAACAGACTTTTTTATTTTTGCGATCCACTTATTAGGCTTTTCATCAATTATGGGTGCGATCAATATTATTGCAACTGTTCTTAACATGAAGGCGCCTGAAATGAGATTAATGGACATGCCTTTATTTGTTTGGACATGGTTAATTACTTCATTTTTATTAATTGGAGCCATGCCAGTATTAGCAGGTGCAGTGACTATGATGTTGACTGATCGAAATTTTGGTACAGCATTCTTTGATGCAACTGGTGGTGGTGATCCAGTAATGTTTCAGCATATTTTTTGGTTCTTTGGACATCCTGAGGTGTACATTATGATCTTGCCAGCCTTTGGAATTATCTCTCATATCATTCCAACATTTGCTCGTAAACCTTTGTTTGGTTATACCTCAATGGTGTATGCAACCGCATCAATTGCTTTCTTGTCATATATTGTTTGGGCACATCATATGTTCTTAACCGGAATGCCAGTTGCAGGAGAGCTATACTTTATGTATGCAACTATGTTAATTGCTGTTCCAACTGGAGTGAAAGTTTTTAACTGGGTAGCGACTATGTGGAAAGGATCTATGACTTTTGAGACGCCTATGCTTTGGGCGCTTTCATTTGTTTTCTTATTTACTATTGGTGGATTCTCAGGCCTTATGCTTGGAATAGCACCAGCAGATATTCAGTATCACGATACTTATTTTGTTGTTGCACACTTCCACTATGTTCTTGTAACAGGAGCATTATGGGGAATTATTGCTGCTGTATTTTATTGGCTTCCTAGGTGGACGGGCAAGATGTATAACGAAAGACTTGCCAAAATACATTTTTGGTGGGCGCTGATTTCAGTTAACGTAACATTTTTTCCTCAGCACTTTTTAGGCCTCGCAGGGATGCCTCGTCGTATTCCGGACTATGCGCTTCAGTTTGCTGACTTTAACTATATATCGTCACTGGGATCTTTCTCATTTGGACTCTCATTTATTTTCTTTACTTATATTATTGTTAATTGCATACGAAATGGTAAGCCAGCAGAATCAAGACCATGGGCAAGCGCTAAAGGGCTTGAGTGGACTTTGCCTTCTCCTGCGCCATATCATAGCTTTGAAGAGCCACCAACAAGAGCTGAAATCTTGGCTGAGTCGCAGCATAGCTAATGGCAGATAAGAAAAGCAATGGTGCTAGCAAAACAGCCTTATTAATTGGGGCATTAGCAATAGGAGTTTATGCAATAACTATTCTGCTTAAAAGCTAATATGGAAAGAAAAAAAATTACAAAAAGGTTTTGGATAACGCTAGTCTCAGCACCTATATTAGTTCTCCTTTTCGCTTTATTTGTCCTTCCTCCTCTTTATGAGGTGTTGTGTGACATAACTGGTTTTAATGGAAAGACTGGAAGAGTAGAAACAGAAAAGGCATATGTTGTAGATGAAGAGCGACTTGTTGGCGTGAGTTTTTTCTCGGCAACTAGCCCTGGTTTTCCAGTACAGTTTGCACCAAAGGTAAGCTCTATGGAAGTAGTGCCTGGAAAGTTTTACACTACAAGTTATATCGCAAAAAATACGACAGACAAGTTAATTTATGGCCAAGCCATACCAAGTGTGGCGCCAACTGATGCAGCACTGCACTTTAAAAAGCTTGAGTGTTTTTGTTTTATAAGGCAAGAGTTCAAGCCTAATGAAGAAGTCGAGATGACGCTTCGGTTTGTTGTAGAGCCTGAAATGGATGAGCGAATTAAAGATGTTAGTTTGTCGTATAATTTTTACAAGTTAGATAGTTAAAGAGAGGAAAAAAATGAGTAATGAAAAATATTATGTCCCTCATGGTACCTACTGGCCAATTATTGGGTCAATAGGAATTTCAACGCTATTCATTGGTTTTGCCAACCAGATGCATGATGTGAGTTGGGGTTGGCCAGTCATGGTTCTTGGTTTTGCAATAACTGCATTTATGATGTTCGGATGGCTTGGAACTGTTGTAACTGAAAGTGTTTCTGGGATGTACAATTCACAGGTTGACAGGTCATTTAGATGGGGAATGAGTTGGTTTATTTTTTCTGAGGTAATGTTTTTTGCAGCATTTTTTGGCGCTCTTTTATATGCAAGAGTTCTAAGCGTTCCTTGGTTGGGTGGAGAATATAATAATATCTATACACCACAACTATGGGAGGGCTTTAAGGCGTCGTGGCCGCTATTAACGACTCCTGGAGATGTTGGACAAAATGGTGTTGCCTTTTCAACAAACTTCAAGCTAGTCAATACATGGGGACTTCCAGCTCTTAATACTGGGCTTCTTCTTACTTCCGGCGTTACTCTAACTTACGCTCATCATGCTCTAAGAGCAGGACATAGGGATGCATTGATGGCATGGATGCTAGCAACAATTGCATTAGGTGTTGTTTTCCTAGGTTTTCAAATTACTGAGTATGGGCATGCCTATCATGATGGCTTAAAGTTAACATCAGGCATTTATGGCTCGACGTTTTACTTATTAACTGGGTTTCATGGCTTCCATGTAACAATTGGTGTGATTATGTTAACAGTGATACTTTACCGTATTCAAAAAGGTCATTTTAACTTAGAAAACCATTTCGCCTTTGAAGGCGTGGCTTGGTACTGGCACTTTGTAGATGTTGTTTGGTTAGGACTATTCATTTTCGTATATTGGATATAAATACTAGTAAGCATTTTCTTTTGCTAATAAATTAGGAAAATTATGAGTTTATTTGTCATAGCTATACTTGTGCTGATCTTTTTCTTTTTGGGCTCAGCCGTTATCGGTCTCTTAAAAGGTGGAAAGGCTGGATCAGATAAAATGTTTAAGGCCCTGAGAGTAAGGATTATCCTGTCAGTTTTCTTGTTTATCTTTTTATTAGTTGCAAGCCAATTTGGATGGATAGAGCCTAACAACTTCAATCTTTTACCTACTCAGTAATGAGCCTGCGCTTTTTAGTTCCTGCATTTCTTATTTGTTGTACTGTCGCCTTTTTAGTTTCACTAGGGTTTTGGCAGCTTGATCGAGCAGACCAAAAACGGGCAATAGAAGTCTCAATACAAAAAGCTAATACGGGAAGTGTTGAGCTTATTGCTACAGAAGAACTTCTTAAGGATAAAGAGTATTATGAAGTCAGGCTTAAAGGAAAGTTCATAAATAATAAGCAATTTATTTATGATAACCAGATTGTGGATCAGATTTCTGGATACTACGTGCTGACTCCATTTGTTCTTAGTAGTGACTTTAAAACTATACTAATCAATAGAGGGTTTATACCTTGGAATGGAAGAAGGGATCAACTAGCAGATATATCAATAGGCCAAGTCTCTCAAGAAGTCAAGGTTCAAATCTCAAAACCAATTAAACGTATGGAGCTCAAGTCAAGTGAAGTAAAGTCTGAATTTCCAATACTACTTCAGGTAATTGATATTGAGGAAATGAGTGAGTTAGCAGCTATTGATTTTTCAAATGTAATAGGCTTATTAGACGCAGATGCTGCTAATGGTTTTGTTAGAAAATGGGAGCCATACACGGGGAGTATTGAAAAACACATAGGGTATGCGGTTCAATGGTTTTTAATGGCGTTTGTATTGGCAATTATAGGAATAAGATTAGGCTTAAAACAGCGGAAAAAATAATCAAGTTTTGATAATCTAAATCCTTGCTGAAAAAAAAATGTTTAATGTATAATTTCCCACTAAGCCGAAGTAGCACAGTTGGTAGTGCAACTGATTTGTAATCAGTAGGTCGCCAGTTCGAGTCCGGCCTTCGGCACCACAATGTATATAAATTAAAGAGGTCTTACGACCTCTTTTTTTTCGCTAAATGTTTTTTAAATAATAAGTATAATAAAGATAAGTTTATTTAATAAATATTTATTTATATGAGGACTACTAAAAGGGAAGCAGAGTTACTAAGACTAATAAACTCAAATCCCATGATAAGTCAAGATCAGCTTTCTGAAAAGTTAGGCATTACACGCTCCTCTGTGGGTGTGCATATTTCAAATATGGTTAATAAAAAACTTATCAAAGGAAGAGGATATATAACTGACACTGAAGAATTCGTCTCTATTATTGGTGGTGCAAATATTGATCTCCAAGGTTCGTCAGATAATAAGCTGGCTATAAATGACTCAAACCCTGGAGAGATTTCAATGTCAACTGGAGGGGTAGGCAGAAATATTGCAGAAAACTTATCACGAATTTCAGTAACCTCAAAAATATTTTCTTATGTTGGTATAGACTCTTTAGGAGATTTTTTAATTAATGAGACGCAAAGAGCAGGAGTTGACACCTCCTATATTAAAAAACATCCAACACTTCCAACAAGTCAATATCTTTCTATTCTTGATGATAATAAAGATATGTTAGTTTCAATATCAGATATGCGAATTATCAATGAAATGAGTATTGAAGATATAAAAAGTTTTAGTAATGTGCTCAATCAAAGTTCAGTTATTGTCATTGACACAAATATTCCAGTTGATGTAATTAAATATATTACAGATGAGTTCAGTCATTTGCCATTATTCTTAGATCCAGTATCGATTTCTAAGGCCTCAAAAATAGTTGATATTATCGGTAAATTTCATACGGTAAAACCTAATAAATTAGAGGCTGAGCTTATTACTGGTATTAAAATAAATGATGAGAAAAGCATGCTTAAGGTTGCAAAAGAAATATTTAGTCGGGGATGTAAACAAATATTTATTACTTTAGGAAAAGATGGTGTTTTTTATTATGATGGCAAGGAGCATGGAAAGTATTGTCAAAAAAATATTAAAGTCAATAGTGCAAATGGAGCAGGCGACGCGTTTGTAGCAGGCCTAGTCTATGGCTTTTTAAAATTAGATAGTATTAAGAAAACTGCAAGATACGCTTCTGCTGCCGCAGCAATTGCATTAAAAAGTAAAAATACAATTAGTAGTGATTTATCTCTAAGAAACATGAAACTTATATTAAAGGAAGCTTAAATGAATCTAGATAACTACATAGATATTAGCCCAGAGATTTTACATGCTATAAAGAAAAAACTGCCAATCGTTGCTCTAGAGTCTACGATTATTTCACATGGAATGCCCTATCCTAAAAATATAGAAACTGCAATTATGGTAGAGGAAACTGTGAGAGCTAATGATGCAATTCCAGCAACTATCGCAATAATTAAAGGAAGGATAAAGGTTGGTCTCACTAGGGATGAAATTGATTTTTTGGCAACTAATGATGAAGTTCAAAAAGTCTCAAGAAGAGATCTTGCTGTTGCAGTTGCGCAAAAAACATCAGGCTCAACGACGGTAGCCTCAACAATGATCATTGCAAGTTTAGCAAAAATAGCAGTTTTTGCCACTGGAGGGATTGGTGGAGTTCATCGAGGTGCAGAAAATACTCTTGATGTATCTGCAGATCTTGAAGAACTCTCCAAAACTAATGTATGTGTCGTATGTGCTGGAGCAAAAGCAATACTGGATATTGGACTGACTCTTGAGTATTTAGAAACTAAAGGTGTTCCAGTAATAGGTTATAAAACTTCAGATTTGCCAGCTTTTTACTCTACAAAATCTGGATTTAAAGTAGACTACCGTATCGACTCAGCAGCTGATATCGCTCAAATATTAAAAACTAAATGGGATCTTTCAATTGATGGTGGTGTTCTTGTAACTATCCCAATACCACAGGAGTTTGAACTTACTTTAGATATTATGAATAAGGCAATAAATGAGGCAATTACTCAGGCCGACTCAGAAAATATAATTGGCAAAGATATAACACCCTACCTATTATCAAAAGTAAATGAATTAACCCACGGGGAGAGTTTAGAGGCAAATATGAAACTCATAAAAAATAATGCAGCTTTAGCGGCAAAAATCGCTTCTAATTATGAAAGTTAAAGGAGCTTTATAATTTTGACTAAATATTTTTTATAAGAAGCGTTTTCGTAAAATAAATTTCTGCACCTTGCCCGTCGATGTTTTAGGTATGTCTTCAAAAATAAACTTACTGGGTATTTTAAAAGCCGCCATATTGTCTCTGCACCATTGTGCCAATTCTTCCTCGGACGCAGTATTATTTGAGTTAAATTGAACAAAAGCACATGGAGTCTCCCCCCATTTTTCGCTTGGCATAGCCACTACTGCAACAGCACCAACAGCAGGATGTTTATATAAAACCTCTTCAATTTCAATAGACGATATATTTTCACCACCAGAAATAATGATGTCTTTAGATCGATCTTTAAGCTGGATATAGCCATCATTATGAATTACCCCTAAATCACCAGAGTGAAACCAGCCCCCAGCAAAAGCCTCTTCAGATGCCCCTTTATTTTTTAGGTATCCCTTCATTACTACATTTCCCCTAAACATAACCTCACCTATTGTCTTGCCATCATGAGGCACAGGCTCCATTGTTTCTGGATTCATAATATCTAATGACTCCAATGGTAAATAACGAACGCCTTGACGGGCTTTTAGTGATGCTTGAGCTCCTTCATCAAGCTTATTCCATTCTTGATTCCACTCGTTAACTACTGCAGGTCCATAAGTTTCGGAAAGGCCATACAAGTGGGTAACATTAAAACCTGAGGCTTTCATTTGACTAAGAATATTTTCTGGTGGAGGTGCCGCTGCAGTAAAGAACTCTACTTTATTTATAAGTACTTGTCTTTGTTCTTTACCCAAGGAAAGAATAGTTGACATTACAATTGGTGCACCACATAAGTGCGTGACATTATGGTCAGTAAGGGCCTTCCAGATTGGCTCAACTCGAACTTGTCTCAAACAAACATGAGTGCCAATGATAGCTGACATCGTCCATGGAAAACACCAACCATTGCAGTGAAACATAGGTAGAGTCCAGAGATAGACTGAATGCTTATTTATTGAGGCAATCATAGCATTGCCTTGTGCCAAAAGATAAGCACCACGATGATGAGAGACAACGCCCTTTGGATTGCCAGTTGTACCAGAAGTATAATTTAATGAAATAGCATCCCATTCGTCTTCAGGCATGAGCCATTCAAATTGATCAGACCCTGAAGATAAAAAGGATTCATACTCTGTTGCATTGGGAAATTCTTGACTTATTAGAAATTCACTATCGTTATAATCAATAAGTATAGGGCTTACTTTCGAGAGCTTAAGTGCAGATTTGATAACATCAATATATTCGCGATCAAAAATTAATACCTTGCTATCAGCATGATCAAGTTGGTAGGATATTACTGCTGGATCAAGACGAGTATTAAGGCTGTGTAATACAGCACCACACATGGGCACTCCATAATGCGATTCAAGCATTGCAGGCGTATTTGCCAGCATTACTGATACAGTATCTCCCCTAGTAATACCATTGTTTGAAAGTGCAGAGGCTAGTTGACGTGAACGACGATAAAATTCATCATAATTCCGTTTAATAGAGCCATGGATTATCGCTGTATGCTTAGGAAATACAGATGCTGCTCTCTCTAAAAAGGTTAGTGGAGTTAGGGGCTGGTAATTAGCAGAATTTCTATCTAGATCAGTATTATAGGGATTGGACATTATTACTTATCTTGCCATTTAGGCTGACGTTTTTCTATAAAGGCACCTATACCTTCTTGGGCGTCTAACTTTAACATGTTCTCAACCATTATTGATGATGTATAGTCGTACGCAGCTTCTAATGACATTTCTTTTTGTTTGTAGAAAGCCTGCTTACCAGTTTTCAATGTCATACTTGATTTAGAAGCAATAACCTTAGCCATATTCATTGTACTTTCTGTTAAATCAATATCCTTCACAGCCTGATTAATTAGACCAATATGTTCAGCTTTTTTTGCACTCACCATCTCACCGGTTAGCAACATCTCCATTGCAGCTTTATTAGAGATATTTCTTGAAAGAGCAACCATAGGTGTTGAGCAGAAAAGCCCAATATTTACACCAGGAGTTATAAAGCGAGCAGATTCTGAAGCAATCGCTAAGTCACAACTTGCAACTAACTGACAACCAGCAGCGGCAGCAACACCTGAAACTTCAGCTATTATGGGTTTGGAGTTGCTAGTAATAGATTTCATAAGTGAGGAACATTTTACAAATACTTCTGTGAAATATTGACGACCATTGTCTTCAGTATTGCGTCTAGCAGACATCTGTTTTAAATCATGACCAGAACAAAATGCAGGCCCAATAGCCGCCAGAATTATTACTCGAACAGCATCATTTGTTGAGGCTTGATTTAATGATTCTGAAAGGGCAGCCATCATCTCTTCAGAAAGAGCATTGCGGCGTTTTTCATCATTTAGTGTTAGGCGTAATATGCCATCTTCAGAAAGTTTTTGAGTTAATAAATCTTGTTGGGTAGGGTTATTAGTATTGTTCATAGCTTCAGCTCCAAAGCAATCGAGTTCTAAAATTTATTCTTTATTAATATTGACCTCTACATTTTCATCTAGTGAGTTTGCAATAAAACAATACCGATGTGCTCGGTCCTGCATTTTATCTAGGCTTTCTTTATTAACTTCAAAGCCAGCATCAAAGGTAACTATTGGGTTGAGATCAATACGATTAACACTCATCTGCCCTTTTTGATTTTTTCCTAAATAGGCAACTGCATGATCTTGGTAATCGCAAACTGGCCATTTAGTTTTTGCCGCTAATGCTAAAAATGTCATCATATGGCAACTGCTTAAAGATGCCGCCAGGGCTTGTTCTGGATTAGTATTATTTGCATTACCACCCCAATCAGGAGCAGTGTCAGATTTAATCTTGAAAGACTCGTTGAAGGTTACTTCATGCTCACTAGAAAAATTGTCAGGCATAAGGCTTGCCTCTTTCCTACTCCAACTAATTTGAACAGATAATTCTGACATTAATTTCCTATTTTCATTTCGCCACTATTTTTTTGTTTGGATCAAAAAATGGCTTTGGCACAACCTCTATTGGGAATATACCCAATGTCGTATGTACTTCTGCAGTCGTATTTATTTTAGTATAGTCAATATTTAGCATTGCTAAAGCAATATTTTTCTTCAGTCTAGGGGAATAAACTGCAGAGGTAACATAACCAATTTTATTTGAGTCAATCATAATTGGCCAGTAAGTTGTATTTGGGGCATCTAATGGGGGACAGTCAATTACTATTCCAGCCTGTTTGCGAGTTATCCCATCTGCATTAATTTTTTTAAGAGCATCTTTACCAATAAAGTTGCTATCCATTTCTAAGTCAACTAGTCTGCCTAAGCCGAGCTCATAGGGATTAACCTCACAGTCCATATCTGCTTGGTAAGATAACATGCCTCCTTCAATTCTTCTTATAGTCGAGGTGTGTCCTGGTTCCAGCCCTAAAGGCTTTCCTGCTTTCATTATATAATCCCATAACTCATTTCCTCGGGAGCCATCACGAAGAAAGATTTCGTAACCAAATTCACTTGACCAGCCTGTTCGAGAAACAATTATTGGAATGCCATTTAACTCTGATTCTTTAAACCAGTAATACTTAAGATCATTAAATTCATCACCAAAAATAGCTTGCATAATTTCAGCAGACTTTGGACCTTGAAGCTGAAGCGGAGAGACATCAGGCTCTGATAGCTCAACATCTAAACCAGAATTTACAGCAACACCTTTTGCCCAGAAAAGTACATCACTATCCGCAAGTGAAAGCCAAAAGTGATTCTCAGCTAATTTTAATAAGACTGGGTCATTGAGGACCCCCCCATTAGCATCTGTTATAAGGACATACTTGCATTGACCAATTGAACAATCCGAAAGGTTTCGTGGCGTTAATAATTGAACAAACTCTGCAGCATCTGGCCCAGTTATTTCTACTTGTCTTTCAACGGCAACATCACAGAGAATGGCATTATTTACTAAGTTCCAGAAGTTTTGAGCAGGATCGCCAAAGTCTCTAGGGATATACATGTGATTGTAGACCGAAAAACCTTGGGCACCCCAGCGAACAGTGGCATCAAAATATGGTGACTTTCTTACTTGTGTTCCAAAGCTGAATTCTTTTTTCATTGATGTATATGCGAGTAATATAGAATTCGAAGATAATACACATTTTTCAACAAGTTGCAATTATTATTTCTTATACTTTTTACTACTTTATAAAGTTTGTTTCACGTGAAAGTTCTGATAGAATTTCAGGTCCATCAGACCTTAGTATGACAATCTCTTCAAGCCTAACCCCAAACCTTCCTTGAAGATAAATTCCTGGCTCAATCGAGAACACCATTCCCTCATCCAGTATTACTTCAGAAGTTGCAGTAATATAGGGAGGCTCATGGATATCAATACCAAGCCCATGGCCTGTTCTATGGACAAAATAGTCACCATAGCCGGCCTCAGTTATAACCCCTCTTGCAGCAGCATCAACCTCTTTTGCCATCACGCCAGGCCTTGCAGCTAACATTGCTGCTTGGACTGCTTGCTCAACAATATTATGAACTTTTAGATATTCTTCTGGTGGTTCACCTAGTACTGACATTCTAGTCATGTCGCTTGGGAAGGTTCCTTTTCTTCCACCGATATCAATCAAAACAACATCGCCATATTCTACTTTTCTATT
>Ga0209335_10001415_pt1 | contig 27399 bp, 24 predicted proteins | sample COG_09_FD_184753 | JGI IMG/M metagenome (GOLD analysis project Ga0209335, IMG submission 184753) | Pelagic Microbial community sample from North Sea - COGITO 998_met_09 (SPAdes) (version 2) | ecosystem: Environmental > Aquatic > Marine > Neritic zone/Coastal water | place: Helgoland, sampling...
CATTAGGCGCCAAAGTTTTTCTTGCAGACGTCGATAGGATAACTGGTCAAATGACACCTTTATGTGTTGAACAATGCATTAGAAAAAAAAAATTAACCCGTATAAAATGTATTATTAATATGTATTTAGGAGGAAGCCCAGAAAATACGGCTGAATTTTATAAACTTAAAAAAAAATATAACTGTATTCTTATTGAAGATGCCTGTCATGCGTTAGGCTCTTATACAAAAATTAAAAATAAAAAGATAGAAATTGGATCGAATAAAATTTCAGATATATCTATTTTTTCTTTTCATCCAGTGAAAGCAGTAGCTACAGGAGAAGGTGGATGTATCACAACAAACTCAAAAAAAATATTTTATCAAGCTTCAAAATTTAAAAATCATGGAATTGTAAGATCAAAAGATCATTGGAATTATGATATTTTTTTTAATGGATTCAATTATAGATTAAGCGATATAAGTTCTGCGCTTGGAATTAGTCAGTTAAAAAAAATTAAAAAATTTTTAAAAAAAAGAAATGAGATTGCAACTTTATATAAAAAAGAATTTAACAACTTAAAACCATATGTAACTTTACCAAATTATAACAAGTCATCATATAATTCCTATCATCTATTTATTGTTAGTATTAACTTCAAAAAGATAAAAAAAAATAAAGATGACTTTTTCAGATATATGCTGAAAGATAAAATAATTTGTCAGCATCACTATAAACCAATTTATAAATATAAAGTTTTTAGAGAAAAAATTTCTTTGAAGGATTTTAACAACTCAGAATACTACTTTAATAATGCTGTTTCGTTACCTATTTATTATGATTTAAAATTAAAAGATCAAAATTTCATTATTAAAAAAATCAAAAAATTCATTATGAGTAATATTAAATAGACTTTTAACTTAAAAATAAATATTAAACTAAATATCTATGTATAAAAATAAATCAATATTAATAACTGGCGGGACAGGCAGCTTTGGAAAAAACTTTGTAAACTATCTTTTAAAAAAAAATTTTTTTAACAAAATTATTATCTTTAGCAGAGATGAGCTAAAGCAGTATGAAATGAAAAAATTTTTTAAAAACGATCCTAAGCTGCGTTTTTTTATTGGAGATGTAAGAGACATAGATAGACTAAAAATGGCATTATCTAAGATAGATTATGTGGTTCATGCTGCTGCATTAAAACAAGTTGATACAGGAGAATACAACCCGTTTGAATTTATAAAAACAAACATTATGGGTGCTCAAAATCTTATTGAAGCAAGTTTTTATTCTAATGTAAAAAAAATAATTGCTTTATCAACCGATAAGGCCTCTTCCCCAATAAATCTTTATGGAGCAACAAAATTATGTTCAGATAAATTATTTTGTTCTGCCAATGAAATGCTTGGGGATAAAAAAACTATTTACTCCGTTATAAGATATGGCAATGTTATGCTCAGTCGTGGTTCAGTTATACCGCTATTTAAAGGTATTAAGAATAATGAATATCCCGTCACTGATACTAAAATGACTAGATTTAGTATTTCCATGAATGAAGCAATAGATCTGGTTATGTGGTCTTTAGAAAATTCAGTTGGTGGAGAAATTATTGTTCCAAAGATACCAAGCTACAAGATAGCCGAACTCATAAAGGCTTTTTCAAAAAAACCAAAAATAAAAATTATAGGCATAAGAAGAGGTGAAAAAATTCATGAAGAAATGATTTCAAGCGAAGAGTCAAGAAACTGTTTAGAAATTGATGGTAAGTATATAATTATTTCAAATAAATTAAGTGAATATATTAAAAAAATTAAAATTAAAAATAAAAAATTGATAAAAAAATTTAGTAAAAAAAGTTATAAATCAAATGAAAATATTTTTCTAGATGCTAAGGATCTTTTAAAAGCTATAGACAAAGAGTCAAAAAATTTTATTCTATAAATAATTGATAAGATCAATTAATACTAATAGACAATTTAAAACTTATGAGCAAATACTTCTCTGAATTTTTAAAAATTAATCATATTAAAGCTATTTATAAAGATAATAAAAAAAATTTTTTATGCGTCGATAGAGGCAGAATAAACCAAGCTTTGTTATGCAGTTTTTTTTCTGTATTAATAAATCACAAATACAAATTTAATCCAATAATTTTAAGTGATTTAAAGAATGAAAAGATTATCAAACTATATCAAAGCTTTGGTCTTAATAAGTTTTTAATAGGTTTTCGATTTTTTCTACTTTTTACACATCCTGTAATATTTTTAAAATCATTTTTTTTGACAATTAAAGTAATTTTTTTGATAAAAAAAAATAGCTTATATTGGTTTGTGAATAAGTTTGAAGTATGTGGTATTCGAATTGGTGATTTAGTGCATGATTATTATATAAGAAATAATCACTCATACTTAAACCCTAAGATTGATATTAAGTTTATAAATATTCTCTTTAAGGCTTTATTTAGAACATTAAATATTTCTAAAATTATAAAAGAAAAAAATATTAAATATATTGTTTTAGGAACAGAAACTTATGCCCACAATGATGGAATTACTTTGAGATTAGGGTTAAAAAATAATATTCCAGTAATTGAGCCTTCTTTAGCAACTTTAGATTTTTTTAAATATCATACAAATCACATAAAGCATGGAAAAAGAACTATATTTTATAATAATAAAGTTAAGTTAGTTAAAAACTTTGAAAAAAATATTGCTAAAATTGATAATTTCTTGAAAAAAAGATTTTTAGGTAAAGTAAAAACTGGATACACACATTTTCTTCACTTAAAAAAAACTAACAGGAAATCAACCAATATCTCAAGAAGTAAATACCTAAAACTAAATGGTTTTAAAAAAAATGAAATAAAGAAAATTATTTTATTTTCTTGCCATGCCTTTTCTGATGCCAATCATGGAATAGGTAATAATTTTTTATTTTTAGATTATTACGACCATTTAAAGAAAACGTTAGAATTTGTTAATAAAATAAATAATCCTAATATTCTATGGATAGTTAGACCAAATCCTACATCTGAATTTGCTGGAGAATATGAGCTAGTTCGACATCTGCTTAAAAAATTTAATAACAAAAAAATTATTTTATCTTCAAAAAAAATTACATCATTTGATTTGTTAAAAGTTTGTGATAACGTGATCACTGGCAGAGGTACAGTTGGTATGGAATTTGCTTGTTTAGGCAAATACCCTATTACAGTTGGTTCTGGCGTGTATTCTAAATTAGATTTTTCTTTGGAATTTAGAAGCAAAAAAAAATATTTTCAACAATTAAAAGATATAGAAAATGTTAAGAGACTATCAAAAAAACAAATATTATTGGCAAAGCAAACACTATATTATCTAGAAAATAATACTGATAAATTCTTTGTTGATTTTTTCCAGGATAGAGAGAAAAAAATTTTCATCAAAAATTCAAAATTATTGATAGATCGGTCTATTTTGCCTTATATTCAAAGATATAGTAAAAAATCTATTTTTTGTAAGAAGTTATTAATTAATCTTAAAAATTTTAATCTTAATAATAACAGTTATGTAGAATATATTCTTAAAAAAATATAATACTTATCATTTAATAAAACCCATTAGTTAAAATTCTAATTATTATAGTTATCGAAAATGATTTATAATACTTAGGGTAAATAATAAAAATAAATTAAAACTTTATTTTAGGATCTTTATATAAAGAAAATTTATTTCTTAATAAAATCTTATTTCAAATTTAAAAAATTTTAAACTTGAAAATAATTATTATATAGATTACATGATGAATAAAATTTAGTTATAACAGAATATATCTTATGAATTATAAAATTACTTATGGAAAAAATGTATATGGATCTGATGAAATTAAAGCGGTAAATCAATGTATTTCTAAAACTACACAAATGGGTAAATATGTTTTGTCTTTTGAAAAAAAAATTTCAAAACTTACTAATAAAAAGTTTACTGTAATGGCTAATTCTGGTTCTAGTGCTTGTTTGCTACTTTCTGAAATTTTAAATCTAAAAAAAGGAGATGAGTTTATAGTTCCTGCTGTAAATTTTCCTACAGCAATCGTTCCTTTTATTAAAAAAGGATTAATACCTAGGGTAATTGATATAGATTTAGAAAATCTACAAATTGATATAAAAAAAATAAAACAAAATATAACAAAAAAAACTAAGTTTGCACTGATACCAAATTTAATTGGATATATTCCTAGATGGGATTTAATTAGGAAGGCTGTTGGTAAAAAATTTATTTTAGTTGAAGATTCGGCAGATACTATGGGACCAAAAATTAATAATAAACTAACAGGAAATTACACTAATTATACGATTTCAAGCTTCTATGGTTCACATGTTATTAATTGCGCTGGAAATGGTGGAGCACTATCATTAAATGACAAGCATGAGTACAAAAGATCAAGTATTATAAGAAGCTGGGGTAGGCTATCAAGTGTAATAAATGAAAATAATTTAAAAGAAAGATTCAATTATAAAATTAATAATAAAATTTATGACAAAAAATTTGTATTCACAGAACTAGGGTATAATCTCGAACCTTCAGAAATTGGATCTGCATTTGGACTAGTTCAGCTTCAAAAACTAAAAAAAAATATTTCTATTAGAGTAAAAAATTATAAATTATTAGAAAATTATTTTAAAAATTATAGTCAATATTTTTATTATATTAAAAATGACAAACAAATAAATACTGCATTATTAGCCTTTCCTGTTGTGGTAAAGAAAAATGCACCATTTAACCGATTTCAATTACAATTATATTTGGAAAAATCAAAAATTCAGACAAGACCTATTTTTTCTGGAAATTTTTTAAAACAACCTGCATTTAAAAAAATATTATTTAAAAGATTAGAAAAAAAATTTCCTAATGCTGATCATTTGACTGATAATGGATTAATGTTCGGACTACATCACGGGTTAAAACCAAAAGATATTAGTTTTATTATAAAAAAATTAGATTTTTTTTTAAAAAAATTTCTCTAATTAGATATTAAAATTTTTGATTTCGATCTAATTTCTTTTTTAATTTTTTTTGCAAAATCAATTAATTTGTATTTTTTTTCTTCTTTGATATTTATTTCAGAATATTTTTTTTTATGAATTTTTTTTAGTATTTCATAAATTTTTTTTTCTAATAAATCAATTTTAAGAAATGATCTAGTTTCAAAGGGATTGTTAAGAAATACTGGCTTATTTTTTTTTAATTTTGAAATTAATTCAAAATAAAAGTCTTTCTTATTGCCCAACCTTCCATATATAGTTGGTAAAATTAGATTTATAAATATTACATGAGAATTTTTTTTATTTTTAACATATTCTGAAAACTTCTTTTTTGACTCTACATATCTATAATTTTTAATAGACTTTTTTTTATTCACATAAAAAGTACTTAAGTTAAGGAATAGAATATTTTTATCTTTTTTATTTAAAAAATTATATATTTTTTTTGAAAATACATAATTTGTTTTATTTATTGATCCCATTGGTTTATCAAAAAATTTATTTGCACAATGAATGATACAATCAACATTTCTTTTATCAAAACTGATTTTATTTTTTATCTTATAATTTTTATTTCTTAAAAAAGTTCTTAAGTTTGAACCAATATAACCTCTGGACCCAGTAATAAAAACTTTCATTATATTTTAAAAAAAACTTTTTCAAAATTTTTTAAACATTTTTTTACTTTTAAATAAAGATTATTCTTTTCATTATAAAACATATAATACCAGTCAAATGTTTCTTTAAATCTTTTAATATCATTGATTCTATAATTTAATTTCAAATATTTCTTAATCTTGGTATTATTCAATTGTAGAAAAATTTTTTCATTAAATTCTTTTTTATATCTATAATTTATTTTTCTTTTAATGTTTATTTCAAAAAAATTTAATATCCATTTGATATTTTTTTGATTGTGATTATTTGGGCATATATTAAATTCATCATAAACTTTTTTTGATTTATATTTTTTTTTAATGAGTAACAACATTAAATTACATAACTCCAAAATAAATATCCAAGGTCTAGTAGAATTCAAATTTCTTAAAGTAAGCTTTTTATTTTCATAAATTGATTTGACTAAATCTGGTATTAATCTTTTTTTATTCCAATCTCCACCACCTATGACATTACCACATCTAATATTTATACATTTAAAATTGTAAAAATTTTTTGTCCACATTTTTGTAAGCATATCGACACAAACTTTGCTATAACTGTATGGATCATCACCATTTAAAAAATCATCCTCTTTAAATTTTTTTTTTGTATTTTTATTAGAGTAAACCTTGTCTGTAGTAAAATTAACAAGTAAAGTTTTTTTGTTTTTAATGTTATTAATAAGATTTAATGTTGATAAAAAATTATTCTTTATAATTTGATTTGGATTTTTTAAACCATCAATTATTAAAGGTTCAGCTGCAAGATGTATTATTATATTAAAGGTATTTTTTTTTAAAAATTTTTTTGTTTTATTTACATTACTTAAATCAAATTGAAAATACTTAATTTTATTTTCTAAATTAAATAATTTAAACATATTATACTTATTATTTTTATTTTTAGAAACACCAGTAATCTCAGAATTATATCTTAATAAAACTATGGTTAACCAGGAACCAATAAAACCCGTATTTCCTGTAATCAAAATTTTTTTTTTATGAAAAAATTTTTTTATATTAATTAATCTTTCCATGGCGCATTTCCTTTATTCCAAATTTTATTTAAGTTGATTTTGTCTTTCATAGTATCTAATGAATGCCAGAAGCCCTTATGCTTAAATCCAGCAATTTTATTTTTTTTTGCTAATTTAGGTAGACAATCGAATTCTAGAATTGACTTATCATTTTTTAAATATTTAAATATTTCTTTCGAAATAACAAAAAAGCCCCCACTGACATAATGTTCCTTGGGTTTTTCTTCAAACTTTGTGATAGTAGAAAAATTTTTTTTTGAGAATTTTACTATACCGTATTTAATTTTGGGCTTTACAGCAGATAGTGTTAAGATTTTTTTGTTTTTGTCGTGAAAATTTTCTAACTTTTGTATATTGATATTAGCCAATCCATCACCATAAGTTAAAAAAAATTTTTTATCTTTCTTTAGATATTTCTTAATTTTTAGAACCCTACCTCCAGTCTCAGTTTTTTGGCCAGTGTTTACAACAATTATATTAGATTTTGTTTTTATTTTCTTGAAATAATATTTGATCGATTGAAACTTGTAACCACCACAAATAATAAATTCATTATAACCATAGCTCTCATAAATTTTAATAATATGATGTATAATTGGAAGATTACCTATTTTAACCATTGGTTTAGGAATTTTTTTTGTTTCCTCAGATATTCTAGTACCAAGTCCACCAGCAAGTATTACAGTTTTAATCATTTAAAAGTATAATTGAATTATTTATATATATAAATATATTTTAATTAAAGTCATTATAAGTTAAATCGTACACTATTACAAAAATAGACAATCAACTAATGAAAATTTTAATTAAACATATTAAATATTTTATTATTAATAATGAATATTATTTATATCTAAAATTTTTTATAAAATTAATTTTACAAAGAAAGATTATTTATTATTCAAAAAAAAAACATAAAATAAAATCATTAGGTGGTTTTGTAACTAAAATTGATCTATTTAACATAGATGAATTAATTTCGTTATTTCAAGGAGTTGATTACATACTTGGTTTTAAGTATTTTATATTTAGTAGATCAAAAATATATATTTATTCATCAAAGTCTAATTTAATTTATAATTTTTTCTCAAAAACTTTAAATTGCAAAACTTATGTATTAGATGAAAATTTTCTAAAAATGTTTAAAAAAAATAAAAATTTAATTCTTTTAAATAAGAATGAATTTATTAAACAAATTAATAAAGAAAAATCATCTAATATAATTCTATATAATGAATATAAGATTATTACTAAAAATAATATAGATTTATCAAAATTTGATATAATCTTATCAAAAAAAAAATTAATTTTAAAAAGATTAAACATATATGCTTATGATAAATTTGGAAAAATTAATTTTAAGGTAAATAATTTATACAATAAATATTATTTATACTCCAAGTCTGAATTAATTAAAAAAAAAAATAATAAAAATCTAATCAGTGGAATTGCCTGTTTAAAGAATCTAGATATATTTCCTTTTGATATTTGTTTTGAAAGTGCCTTAAGTATAGTAGACGAACTATATATAGGTGTTGATATTAAATCTTATAATTCAAAATATAAAAAATTATTAAATAAATTTTTAAAAGAAACAAAATATAGAAAAAAAATAAAGTTAAAATTTTTTGATTTTAAAGTAGAAACTGCAAATAATTTAGTTACACGGGGAAGATGGATCGCTGATGTTTTTAACATTCTTGCCAATGAAACTAATAATAATCATTTAATGATCTGCGGTGCAGATGAATTATTTCAATTTGACTTAAATAATAAATTAACTAAAAAATTTATTCACAGATATGATGAAATAATTTTAAATTTTATTCATTTTGTTTATAACTTTAACTTTATAAGAGATCCTAAATTTACTTCATATAATACATGGCATAGAATTGTAAAATCTAACAAATATATTTCCAACCATGATGGAATGGGTTTTAAAAAAAATGATTATATTTATCCAAAAAAGAAAAAAATTAATTTTAATGTTTTTCATCTTGGTTATGTTTTGAATTACCAAAAAAAAATTAAGGAACATTTGAATAAAAAAAGTGGTTTATTTGGAAATCTTTATAGTGAAAAAAAATATATACAGTCAATCAAACCAATTAAAGTTCAAAAAAATTTTAAAGAAAATCTTTTAAAGACTTTAGAAAAATATAATTATATGAGTGGATACAAGGAGTTAATAAAATTTAAATAATTTTACTATAATTCTGTGAGAATAATTGTTTTAAAAATTTTATTATTATATTTATCATGTTTAAAATCGTGAAATTCATAAAATTCCTCATTCCATGGCCCATATTTATAATCTAATGTGCTACCGCTAGGTTTCACTATTTTTTTGTTTTTTTGTGATACATTAAATTCATTTATAGCTTTAAAAATACTATTAAAATTGTTAGACGGCGGCTGTATATCATCAAAATAACATTTAATTCTTGGTAATCTGAAATTTTGATTAATCTCAAAAATTCTAAAACTTTCTTTTGTTGATGAGTAAAAATCTAAATCAAAAAATATAGCTCCAATTGGTGGAATATTTTTATTTTCTAAAAATATTGGCAATGTTTTTTTTATATCACCAAGGATTAATTCAGATGATTTAATTTTTTTTCTTAGTTTATTTTCATTCATTTTAAAATCTCCTGAGCTCCAAAAATAATTTATATCATTAGAGTCATTTGAAATTGGTAAACCTTTGCCATCTCCTAAATCAAAACCATATATTTTAAATTTTACACTAAGTTTTTTAGATATTTTTTTACAATATTTTTCTATACTTAATAAACCATTGCCACCTGCGACTCCAAATTCAATTACACTTATTTCAGTTATATTCAGCTCCTTTGCTTCAAGTGCTATCTCATATAATGCGCTATGAAAATGAGGGCGAAATTTTTTAAAAACTATTGTGAGCAACCTTAAAAAAGCGACTCTATATGGTTTATGATAACCAACAATTCTTAAAAACAGTATATCTAAAGGAGAAGAAAAAATTTTCTTTATTATAAGCAAGAATTGTTTCACGTGTATTTGATCATTTCTTTTATAGAATTATGTATGGCTTGATTAGAATTAAATTTTGGTTTCCATCCTAATTTTTTTATATTTTTACATATTAATTTTATTATTGGCACATCACCACTCCAACCTCTTAAAGATTTATCTTTATTTATTTTTATTTTTTTAATTTTCATCTCCGACAATGTTATTTTAAGTATTTCATTAACAGTAATTGAGTCATTAGTTCCAACATTAAAAATTTGATAAATTTTTTTCTTTTTATATAATTTGGTTTTTTTGATTGAAATAACAATCGCATTTATAACATCTGAAATATAAATATAAGATTTTTTTTGTTTTCCATTTCCAAGGATTTTTATTTTTTTATTATTTTGTTTAATTTTTTTTATAAAATCATATCCTACTCCATGGGTTTGATAAGAACCAACCACGTTAGCAAATCTAAAAATTAAAGCATTCATTAAAAACATATTAGAGTAGGAAGATATTAATGCTTCACAAGCTAATTTGCTAGCACCATAAGTAGAAATTGGGTTTTTGGGTGAATAATTTTCAGTGAAAACATTTTTATTATTCTCACCATAAACACCACTACCAGACATATAAATTATATTTTTAATTTTATTTATTCTCATTGCTTCTAGTAAGTTTTGAGTTAAATATGTACCCTCCCAAAAATCTACATCAGGAAAATATGCTGCTTTTGCTATATCAGGGTTTGCCGCACAGTGAATTACAAAGTCATGATTTTTAATTTTTTGCTTAAGTCTTTTTAGATTTTTTAAATCTCCAGTAATTATTTTAAGTTTTTTATTGTTTAAGACACTTTTTAAATGCTTTTTAGTCCCAGAGCAAAAATTATCGTAAACTGTAACGGTATTATTTTTAAGTAAAAATTTTGTCAAGTGTGACCCTATAAACCCTGCACCACCAGTGATAAAGTATTTATGCATGAAATTTTTTTTTTAAAACTTGTTTAAGTATGATTTTTTTTTTTGTGTTTGAATTATTTAGTTTTTTAAATATTTCAATTGATCTTTTGACAGCCATATCTACATTAATGTATTCAAAGAAACTAAACCTTCCTAATAAAATTATGTTTCTTGTATAAAACCACATACGAATTCTCTCAATTTTTTTTTCAAAACCCGTATCATAAACTACATAAGATTCTTTTACTTTTTTAATATCTGTTAGTACAATATCTTTCTTATCTTTAATAATTTTTTTTTTTATTAAACCAGTAATTACTAAATTTATAATTTTATTTTTACTCATCTTCCATATCTTTGAATTTTTTTTGCATGTAATTTCAGCTTGAATACTATAGTGATTTTTTGGCCCATTTTTTTTTGAAAAAGTACATGGATAGCTTATTCGATTTACTGGAAAACTTTTTTCAGGAAAATAAATTGCTGTATATTTTTTTTTATCAAGCCCCTTGATACCAAGTGATATAATAATCATAGGATTTACAATTAAGCTACTCACGTCTTTTTTAATCTTTTTTGGAATATTAATTTTGAGAACTTTAATTAACTCCTTTATAGACATTGTTGTGATAAGTCTCTTACAAGAAAAACTTTTTTTATATTTATCAGTAACGATTAACCTTTTGTTTTTTGATTTAATACTATTAACCTCAAAATTATAATTTACTTCCAATCTTTTTGCCCAACTTTCCGAGATAGATTGGTAACCGTTATTTTTTGGATAATGGTAATACAATTGATGTAAATAACCTGGGGTTTTAATTCCTATACTTCCCTTTAATACATCTATAAATGGAGGATTAGGTATTCTTGAGGCCCAACTCATTGACATATTTTTCACTTTTATATTCCAGACTTTTTCATTGTATGGAAATAAATATTTCTCACATATTGATTTTCCAAAAATATTTAACAACCACTCTTCAAGATTTTTTGGATTTTTTACTTTTTTTTTATTATTAATAAAGTCCCTTATACATTCCAAATTATCTTTTGGATCTAAAGATCCAAGATCATTTTCGAAAGGAAAATCTATTAATTTTTGCTTATAAGAAATTTTATTATTTCGTTTGCAAAGAGATATATTTTTTCCCAAAGTTTTAACAATAAAATTTAAAATTTCCTTATCTTTAGAAAATAGAATGTGAGGACCATAATCAAATGTAAATTTATTTAATTTAAATGAACTTGCATGTCCTCCTGGAGCAGAATTTTTTTCTAAAATTATTTTTTTGTTATTTGAAAACAAACCATAACTAAGTCCAGATGGGCCTGCACCAATTATGATTTCTTCATTCATTATTAGACTCTAAATCCAGATTTTTTTGCGTCACGATAAAATTCTTTGGCTGTTTCGATTGAATATTTGTTTAAGTTGAATGAAATTTTATTTAACTTGTTCAAAATATTCGATGGGACTGTAATTATATTTGCTCCTATTTTGTTTGCTTGAAAAATATTGTAAACCTCTCTAGTGCTTGCCCATAGAATTTTAACTTTGCTTTTCTTCAATTTCTTAATTTTATTTGCATAGCTGAACATTTGATTAGTATCAATTCCTGTGTCAGTTATTCTTCCCGCAAAAATTGAAATAATAGATTTTGAGTTTGGATCAAGATTTTCTATAGCTTCTTTTATTTGTATCTTAGTAAATATTGCTGTTAGGTTGAGTTTAATTTTATATTTATTTGATAAAATATGTATAACTTTTTTTGTGGATGCACCGCTAGTGTATAATATTGGTATCTTAACGTAAACATTTTCACCCCAACTCGAAATTGATAAGGCTTGTTTAATAATTTCCTTTTCTGTGTCTGCAAATACTTCAAAAGAAATTGGTTTCTTTATATTTTTCAAAAGATCTTTAGCAAATTTTGAGTAATTTTTAACTCCATCTTTTCTCATTAAAGATGGATTAGTTGTAAAACCTTTAATCATTTTATTTTTATTTAATTTTTTAATATCATTCAAATTTGCACCATCTGCAAAAATTTCAATTTTTAATTTTTTAAGTTTATTCATATTTTTTTAGTATCTTATTTATATTTTTTGATAATTGGTATATAGAGTTGAAATTATAATTTCCGAAAATTTTTTTTTCATCATAGTTATATTTAATTAATATTGTATTAATTTTTGCTTTTTTCCCACACGAAATATCTTTCCATCTATCCCCTATTATTATACTTTTTTTAAAATCACCAAACCATTTTTTTTTTGCCTTTATTAACATTCCAGTTTTTGGTTTTCTGCAATCACAATAATCTTTGTCATCGTGTCCACACATAAATACATCATCTAATGATAATTTTTTTTTTATATATTCGTTTATATTATCTACTTTCTTTTTATTTATTTTTTTTCTTGAAATATCTGGCTGATTTGTAACCATTATATTTATATAATTATTTTCCCTAGATAATTTTATAATTTTTTTTATACCATAGCAAAATTTAATATTTTTGATATTGTTAATGGCAATTGGTCTATTATTAATTCTTTTTGTATTAATTAAAATTCCATCTCTATCAAAAAATAAAATCTTATTTTTTTTCAATTTTTTCCCATGTAGTTTGATTTTGTTTAATACTTGGATGAGAAACAAGTAGATGCCAAACTATAGCCTGATAACCTTCGGTATGTGGTGTAACTCTATCTATATTTACATTGGGAATTATGACTCTCTCAAAAGAATTTTTATCGGCAAAACCGCCTTTTTTTCCAATTACGGAAATTACATCCAATTTCTTTTTTTTTGCATATTTAATAGCATTAACTATATTCATACTAATATTTTCTTTTTCACTACCGCCACCAACAGAAAAAACAAAAATTAGATCTTTTTTAGTGAGATTATTATTTTTTAACCAATTTTCAAAACTTTTCTCCCAACCATCATCATTAGTAATTGCCGTCAACTCTGAAACATTATCTGTTGCACAATAACATTCTATACCACAGATTTTTCTAAAATCATTTACCGCATGTGAAGCGTTAGCTGCGCTGCCCCCAACTCCTAAAAAAAAAATACGTCCTTTTTGATTTTTAGTTTTTTTAATTCTATTCAAAATTTTAGAGATAGCTTTTGTATCTATCTTTTCTGCAATTTTTTTAGTTTCAATTAGATATTTCTTTATAAAATTCATAAATTTTTTTTTGAAATACTTGGTAACCTCTAATTGAACCAATTTCAATCAATTTTTTTTTTGTAATTATAAAATCAATTTCATTCTTTTTTGATAGATTTTCACAAATATCTGATAAATCATATTTTTTAAATTTAATTAAATTTTTAAAAACTTTTTTTCTAAAAAGTAAAATTCCATAATCGTAGTATTGACCATTTCCTTTAGATTTTTTTTTATAAAAAAAACTTTTTTTGTTCCTTATAACGTTAGATTTAATATAATTTGAGTCATTTTTTTTTATAATCATTAATCCAGACTTATTTTTTTTAATTTTCATTTTTAGTAATTTTTTGAAATTAAAATTAAATAAATTATCACCATAAATAATTATAAAATTATCTTTTAATAATTTTATTGCACTACGTATTGAGCCTGCTGTACCCAGTCTTTTTTTACCTTCATATGAAATTTTTATTTTTAGCTTATTAAATTTATATTTATTTTTATCAATATATTTTTTTATTTTTAAATGACCAAAGCCCGAACAAATAATAACTTTTTTAACTCCATGAGTTTGTAGATAATTTAGCAAATAATAAATAAATGGATTACCATCTATATTGAGTAGTATTTTTGGATTTCCTTTTGAAAATTTTTTTATTCTTGTCCCATATCCACCAGCTACTATTACAACAGGATGCATTAAAGAATATCTATAGTACCATTAAAATCAAAATTAAAATTAAGTTTTTCTAAATTAAATTTCTTTAAACTCTTTTCCAATTTATTTTTTTGTTTTGTAATAAACATTAAATAACCACCACCACCAGCCCCAATTAATTTTCCTCCAATTGCTCCATTTTTTAAAGCATAACTATAAATGTCGTTAATTCTTTTTGATGTAACTTTTTTATCTCTCTTCTTTTTAGTTTCCCAATGAAAATGCATAATTTGTCCTATTTTTTTAATATTTCCTTTTATTAAATTTTTTTCTATCTCAATTGCATTTCTTTTAACAATGTCAAGATTTGTGATAATTTTTAAATTATTTTTTTTTGTTTGTTTATTTTGATTTTTTAAAATTGAATCTGCTGATCTAGTTATGCCTGTATAATATATCAACATTGAGTCTCTAAATTTATTCAAATTTTTTTTGGTAATCGATACATTTGATATTCTGACAGGTTTATTTTTTTTAAATATAAATTTTTTTACACCCCCAAAGGAGGCAATAAATTGATCTTGTTTTCCCACATTTTGTTTTAATTTATTTATTTCGATATCACATGCAATATCTGCAATCTGTTTTTTACTAATTTTTTTTTTCTTATATTTTGCTAAGGCATTCACTAAACCAACAGTAAAGGTTCCTGATGAGCCTAAGCCAGTACCAGATTGTAATTCTGCGATGGATATAATTTCTATATTTTGATTTTTAATTTTGAAATGATTAAGCGCTTCTCTGAAAATTGGATGCTTAATTTTATGTATTTTTTTTTTAAATTCAGTTCTAGAATATTTTAAATGAAATCCTTTTCTAAAAGAATTATTTATAATTATATAAATATACTTGTTTATTGCCACAGATATACAAAAACTGTCTTTAATATTATAGTAGGAAGGCAAATCTGTTCCACCACCACAAATCGAAATTCTTAGAGGAGTTCTAATTATTATCATAATTAATTTTGAGTTTAATCAATTGCACAGCTAAATAAATAGATTTTTTGATGATTTTGAAAGAGTTAAATTGTTTTGATTTATCTATTCTTTGATTATAAGAAATTTTTTTTTCAATAATTTTTTCTTTATTTAAACACATTTTAATCAACATTAAGCAAGAGCCAAAATCTTTATATTTTTGCTTTTTTATATAATAGTGAAAAAATTTTTTTTTACTTAACAGTTTATAACCCGAATCTAAATCATAGGTTTTTGTCCCAAACATTATCCTAACAAATAAGTTCATGCTATACGTTAGAAACCTTCTAGATAATTGATCTTTCCTAGGAGATCTATATCCAGAAAATATTAATCTTGAATTATAATCTGATGAAAAATTTGCAAATTCTGAAAAATTATATTTTCTTCCCGATTCTGTAAAAAAAATATTTTCGTATTTAGATGATTTAATTCCTTTGACTAATGAATTTCTATAACCAAGTCTTTTACTTCCTCTTAAAATTTTAATACTTATTTTTTTGCTAATATTTTTTAAAATTTTATAAGTATTGTCAGAACTAAAATCTTCTACAATAATTATCTCACACATTTTAATTTTTGATTTAATATATTTATTTAAATAAATAATATCTTTTTTAATTGACTCTTGCTCATTATAAGCAAGCAGTATAATGGAAAGATTTTTTAGCAAATTATTTTTTAGTTATTAAATTTTTTTGGTAGAATATAGAATTAATATAATTATTATCAACTTTAATTTCATAGAATATTTTATATTTTAAATCTAAGATGTCTCTTCGCCTTAATTTATAGTTATAAGTTGAAATTAAATAATCAGCATCTTTTACATCTACTAATTTAATTCGTGTTCTATCTTTTTCAAATAACATATTATTAACAGTATAGATCAATCTATTTTCACTTAAATTTGCAACTTTAATTTTTTTTCTTTTATCTTTTTTTAAAATATAATTAAGTGCAGATTTGTTGCTTAGATTCCAATAATCCATTTCATATTTATCTTGAATACTTGCTCCAGGAATAATATTAAAATATGTCATTTGATGTGGGTGGTTAATATAAATCCATTTAGCAAGAAAACTTAAATTTAAAATTATTAGAATTGAAAACACAAGTTTTAAATTTTTACTTATTATTTTTTGAATTGTCTCATATCCAATTGTGCTAAATATAATTAAATATGGATAAATAAAATAAAGATGTCTCCATCCATTTAAAAAACTTTTAGATAAAACTACTGCAGCAAATAAAGGAATAAAAAAACTAAAAAAAATAAAAATATTTGCAAGTGATTTAAAATTATAATTTTTCATTATCATTGGAAATTGTCTAAAAATTGAAAAAGTGCCAAAAAAAAATAAGATTATAAATACAATTGGTGTAGTTATTAATATCCAATTAAGAGTGTAATGCCATGGAGTTTCATTATTATTATAGAATTTTCCTTGATATAAAATTTCAGCCACGTTTGAATTTGTAGCCCATTTAAATTGCTCAATTATTGTTTGAACTGGATTATTCCAAAATTGAGGATTTAAAAAATAAGTAAATAAAATACAGAGGAAAGAAAAGCTAATGCATATTTTTAAATAATTTAAAAAATTAATCTTCTTTAACATAAAAAGATACCCAATAAAAGCCATTAACAAAAAAGGCATATAAATTGACATTGGTCTTAACCCAAAACATAATCCAGTTAATATTGATGAGAATATCAAATATTTTATCTTTAATTTTTGTAGAAACTTTAAATAAAAAAAAGTTAAAATTATCATTCCATTCATAAAAGGGATATCATTTGGATTATAAAATATCTCTGCAAATATTCGTGGAGAAAAAATTAGAAATATTACTCCTAAAATTGAATAATTTTTTTTATTTAAATTAAATTTTATTATTTTGAAAAAGAAAAATAAACTCAAGAAAAAAAATAAAAAATTATTCAAATGCTTGAATTCAAAAATTTCTTTTTTATCAGTCTGATCGGTTAAGTATTCAGTAATTATAGTTAGAAGATGGTATGGAACACCAGAAAAAATTTCTTGTTTTTTATAACTTTCTATATCTAAAAATTCCTTATCTTTTGGTAGTAACTGAATTAAGTCAAGATTTAGATATTTTGCCAAAGTATATGCAACAGTTATGCCTTGGTGTCTATAGCCAACTTCATCTAAAGAAATTCCAAAATCTTTATAGATATTTAAACCTATTAATAAGAAAGATATAAAAAAAACAAAATTAAATAGCTTTAAACAAAAATTAAAAGAATAATTGTTTAAAATTTTTTTGACAAAAAAATCCATTTTGAAATTATCTTATTTAAAAGATTTATATTATTGTTATGCTTTGGTTATTCATATGTAGATTTATGTCACTTGAACGAATTGCAGATTCTTGGTGAGCAATAAATATTATAATTTTATCTTTTTTAATTTTATGAAGAGTTTGAATAATCATATTTTCTGTTTCTTTATCAACTGCGCTTGTTGCTTCATCAAAAGCCAAAATTTTTCTATCGTAGTATAAAGCTCTGGCTAAGCCTATTCTTTGTTTTTGACCGCCAGAAATTTGAATACCTCTATCTCCAACTATAGTATTTTCCTTTAAATATAATTGATCTATAAATTCTTTTAATTCTGCGTTTATAATACTTGCTTCAAATTTTTTTTCATTAAAATCTTTGTCAAAAAAACAAATATTATTTTTTATACTATCGTTAATTAAAAAATTGTCTTGAGCAACATAGCCTATATTTTTTTGCCAACCATTTAAATTAGCTAAAATATTATAATTATTAATTAATATTTCACCTTTCTTAGGAGTTAATATTCCAGTCAATAAATCTAAAAAAGTAGATTTACCACATCCAGTTTTACCAGTTATACAATAAATATTATTAGGAAGTAATTCTAAGTTTACATTTTGAATAATCTCATAAGGCATATTTGGATAACTAAAAGTTAAATTTTTTATTTTTATAACATCAATTTTTTCTATTTTCTGATTTTCAGATTTAAATTTTTTAGTTATTTTATTTTCATCCTTACTTATTAAAAGATTGAATAAGTCCTCAACTGGTTTTTCAAAATATTTTAATGACATAATGGTAACATTTAAGTTTGAAAAAATAGGCAGAAGTCTTATTGAAATTAAAGATAAAAAAATTATAAATGGTAATATTTCTTTAATTTGGGTATTTTCTCTAATAAAACTAATTAGAAGTAACACAATAACTAAGGCAAAAATTATCTCAAACAGAAGTCTAGGAATTTTCTGAATTATCTGTTGCCTTATTTCATATTTATTTTTAAATTGAATTATTTTATTAAATTTTTCGCTTAATAGATTTTTTTTTCCATATAATTTAATAAGCTTAAATCCCTCAAAGCTATTCTTGACAATCTCAATAAGTTCAAACTCTTTATTTTTAGCTATAGCTCCTATTTTTCTTGTTCTTTTGCTGCTGAATATATAAATGATCAATGAAAGAAAAATTCCAATAGCAATTAATAGTATTGATGCTTTTAAATTAACAATCAATAAGCTACCAATTAGTATTAGTGCTATTAGAATTTCTTTTATTAAAGAAATAAAAAAGAAAATAAAATCTGAACATTTTGAAGATTGATTTAAAACCTCATTTTGATATTTTGAACTGTCTTCTTTTGTGTGATCAAGATAACTAACATTATTAAATTTAGTAAATAATATTTTTGCGTGGTATGCACTAATTTCTCTTTTAATACTATTTTCAAAATATGCATAATATAATAAAAAAACATTTTTTATTAAAATAGCTATCAACATTAAAATACTTAAAACAAATATAATATTTTTTTTATTGAGATCAGGAAAGAAATTCTCATAGACAAATTTAGGTATATAATTCAGATATGTCTCAATATCTATAACAAATAATACTAACGCACTAACTGCTCCAATACTTATTAATTCTAGAAAAGGAATAAAAAAAGATAAAATTAAATTTATTAAAACCTTAATTTTTAATTTATACGTCAAAACTTGATTAATTTTAGTTATATTATTTATCATTTGTTAAGTGTAATTATATGATAAGAAAATGTAATACAATTACAATTTATTAAAAAAAATTTAAATAATTTAACAATATGAAAATTATAGAATTTTTTGGTCCCCCATGTAGTGGAAAAACTTCTTACACAAATTTATTAACTAAAAAAAATAGTAATTTTATTTCTTCGAACAGTCTTATTTTTAATCATACCGATGAAATTTTAAAATTAAATATTTTTGACACTGCAGCCTTAAAATATATGTCTTTAGTAAAATATTTGAAGCAGTTTAAAATTTTGAAGAATAAAAAATTAAAAAAAAATATAAATGAGGAAAAAAAACTTAAAATCAGTTTAATTTCAAAAAACCCATATACTAACTTAATGATAAATCGATATAGAAAAATTTGTAAAAGATTATGTAATTTATACAGCAAGAAAAATTCAAAATTTGTAAATTTTTACTTTAATAACATAAAAAAAATAAAAAATAAGAAAATTAGAGAAAACTACAAAATATGGTTTGAGGAAATAGCAGCAAAATATTTTATAGCTCAGAATTTAAAAGTAAATAAGACAGTTGTATTTGATGAGGGTTTCATACAACGTTCATTTTTCGTGTACCACCTAACAAATAATTATTGTAATAAAATTGATAAGTATTTTAGTTTGATGAATTATCCTGATTATGCAATTTATCTAGATATGGATACGAAGAGTTTATTTAAAAGATCAAACTTTAGAAAAAGCCAAGAAAAAAACATATTTGTATACAAAAATTTAAAAGATATTAAAGAATATAAAGTTTTTTTTAAATATATTTTAAAAAAACTAAATTAATTATATTGTTTTTAAAATGAATAAAATTTCACACTTAGACTGCACTTTAAGAGATGGTGGATATTATAATAATTGGAACTTTAAAATAAGTCTTATCGAAAAATATCTTAATGCAATGTCTGATATAAAAATTGATTACGTAGAAATCGGATTTAGATCATTGGAGAAAAATGAGTTTCGAGGTGCATGCGCTTATACAACAGATGAATTTTTAAATACATTAAAGATTCCAAAAAATATAAAAATAGCTGTTATGGTAAATGCATCAGAATTAGTCAAAAATTCTAGTAAAAATAAAAATTTAGAAACCATAAAAAAATTATTTAAAAAATCCAATAAAACAAAAATTAAATTAGTAAGAATAGCATCACATTTTTCTGAAATTTCAAAATTAATGCCATTAATACCAAAATTAAAAAAACTTGGTTATAAAATAGCAATAAATTTAATGCAAAGTTCTGATATAACTGAAAAAGAAATTAAAAATTTTTGCATACTGTCTCAAAAATATAAAATAGATATATTATATTTTGCAGATAGCACTGGAAGTTTAAACAGTGGAAAAACAATCAAGATTACAAAATTATTTAGAAAATACTGGAAGGGGAATTTAGGAATTCATGCACATGATAATATGGGCAAAGCCATGGAGAATTCTATTTCAGCAATTGATAATGGCACCAATTGGGTAGACTCAACTGTTTTAGGAATGGGTAGAGGTCCAGGAAATGTCAAAACTGAAAATATAATAATTGAATTAGAAAAAAAATTAGGCAAAAAAATTGATTATACCAATCTTCTAAAACTGATTGATAATGAATTCATACAAATGAAAAATAAATACAATTGGGGAAGTAACCCTTATTATTATCTCTCAGGTGTATATGGAATTCATCCTACTTTTATACAAAAAATGCTTGAGTCAAAAAGTTATAAATCTGAGGAAATTCTGGCAGTGATTGAAAATCTTAAAACCTCAGGAGGTAAGAAATTTAGTGAAGATTTAATTCAAACTTATAAACAAAATTTTTATGGAAGTTCAAAGGGAACATATGTTCCATCTAAGAACATAAGAAATAAAAATGTTCTAATTCTTGGATCTGGACCTAATCTAAATGAACATAAACTTGCGCTAGAAATATTTATAAAAAAAACCAAACCTTTTGTTATTGCTCTAAATACTAACAAGACTATAAGCTCAAAATTAATAAATGTCAGAGTCGTTTGTAATACCCTTAGACTATTAACAGATCACAAATCTTTTAATCAATTGCCTCAAAAAATTATTTTGCCCTACCAAAGGCTTTCATCCTCAATAAAGATGAGATTAAAAAAAATTAAAAAATTAGACTTTGGAGTTGAGATAAAGCATAATAGTTTTAAATTTTTAAAGTCTTCTGCAATAATTCCTAATTCATTAGCAATTACTTATGCTTTAGCGATTGCAAATAGTGGAAAAGCAAAAAGGATTTTTTTAGCAGGGTTTGATGGTTATGATGCTGACGATTCAAGACGTAGAGAAATGGATCAATTATTTATATTATATCAATCATTGAGCAAAAAAATAGATCTTGTTAGCCTAACACCAACTAAATATAAAGTGCAATCTAGATCAGTATATTCTTTTTAAATATAATGAATTATTATTTAGTTATACCTGCGAGATATAAATCGAAAAGACTGCCTGGTAAACCACTTCTTGATATTTGTGGTTTACCCATGATTATTAGAACATACAGACAATGTGCAAAAGTAATACCAAAATCTAAAATATTAGTCGCTACTGATGACCAAAGAATTAAGAATGTATGTCAAAAAGAAAATATCAAAGTAGTTATGACTTCTAAAAATTGTTTGACTGGAACTGACAGAATTGCAGAGGTTGCTAAAAAGTTTAAAGCAAAATTTTATTTAAATGTTCAAGGAGATGAGCCAATATGTAATACATCAGATATAAGAAAACTTTTTAAATATGCAAAAAAAAACCCAAATAAAATAATTAATGGATATACTAAAATTACAAATAAGAAGGATTTTTATTCAGGGCATATACCAAAGGTAGTTTTTAGAAAAGATGGTAGACTTCTTTATCAATCTAGAGCTCCGATACCAACCACTAAGCAAAAAGAATATATATATGCTTGGAAGCAAGTGTGTATTTACTCATTACCATACAAATCTTTAAAAACATTTAGCTCTAATAGAATAAAAACACCCCTAGAAAGTTTAGAAGATTGTGAATTATTAAGATTTCTTGAGTTAGGTCACGAGATTGAGATGATCAAAATGTCAAACAAATCAATTTCAGTAGATACAAAGGAATCACTAAATCTTGTGAGAAAAATAATAAAAAAAAATGCCTGAAAATAATGTTCTTGTATTAGGATCTAAACCAGACTCAAAACTTCCAGATTTAAAAGTATCAAAAATTTATACAGCTAATGGAGCAGCAGAAAGAGCCGATTATTTCAGAAAAAAATATGTAGATAATGAATTAATTTGTATTACAGGTGCATCAGAGTTTGCAAGAAATGAATATGTAAGCAAAAAAATTAAAAATTCTAAACCTAGTAGATTGATAATTAGATCAGGAATTATTAATTTGCCAACTATTTTAAACAGCCACACAGAACTTAAATGCATATCAAATTTAAGCCAATGGTCTTTCCAATCAAATTTTTTTAGATTTAGTTTTTTTGCATTATTAATTTCAGAATTTTGTCATCAAGAAAAAATATTAGATAAAATCATTCATGTTGTAAAAGCAATTAAGAATAAAAAAATTCAAGGTGTCTCTACTGGATTTTTTGCAATTTTATTAGCCCTAATTGAGAATCCAAATACAAACATAATCATCTCTGGAATCGGAATGAAAGGTGGAAAACAGTTTTATAAATCTGAGAGAAGCAACTATTTTGTTTATGACTCAAGAGCAAGAGTTGATAGATTTCTTGTTAAACTGTTATTAAAAAAACACAAATCTAGATTGTATACATTGGACACAGATTTAGCAGAAATTGCTGGAATCGGTATATGGAATGGAGATATTTTAAAATTGTAATTAAATTTTATATGTAATAAATACTTAGTTATGCTTAAATCACCTTTTAAAAAAAGAGATCCCAAAGATTTTAAAATTTTAATTTTTTATCCTAATTTACATATGAGCGCCCTTATGCCTCAATCTGTAGGAATTTTTACATCATTACTTAGGAGAGAGGGTTACCCCCTAGATCTTTTTGATTGTACCTACTACCAAGATATAGATTCCTTAACACTTGGTAAAAATACAAATGAAGAAAAAGTTGAAAATAGAAATGTACATAAATATGACAATTCAGAGTGGCATAAAAAAGGTGTAAAACCAAAAAATGGCATTGTCAAAGATTTCAAAAAAAAAATAGCAACGTTTCAGCCAGACTTAATTTTAGTTTCTGTTCTGGAAAGTACTTATTATTTAGCAATAAACTTACTTAAATCTATACCTGAAAAAAATAGAAAATTTAAAACACTTTTTGGAGGAGTTTTTGCCACATATGCGGCTGACAAAATTATTAAGAATGATCTTGTTGATTATGTTTGCAGAGGCGAAGGCGAAGGTGCTGTGGTTGAAATGGCAAATGCATTATGTGCAGGAGGCAGAATTGATCAAATTAAAAATTTAACAATAAAAGGGGAGGGAAATATTTATAGAAATGGAATGCGCCCACCTATAGATATAGATACAGTGCCAATACCAGATTGGGATTTATTTGAGGAAGGCAGTTTATACAGACCTATGCAAGGAAAAATATGGAGAGCTGTAGGTTTTGAAACTCAAAGAGGATGTCCGTATACATGCACTTTTTGTAATTCACCATCTAATAACGTTGAATATAAAGCGGAAACGGGAGGAAGATTTCATAGAAAAAAAAGTATTGAGAGAATGAGAAAAGAATTAGATTTTTTGGTAAAGAAATACGATCCAAATCTAATTTATTTTGTAGTTGATACTTTTCTAGCAATGTCAAATAGGGAGTTTGATGAACTAAAGGAGTTATACTCAGATTATAAAATTCCATTCTGGATGAATACCAGAGCTGAAACAATTACAGAATATCGAGCTGCAGGTCTGGAAGAAATGAACATGCTTAGAATGAACATAGGAATAGAGCATGGTAATTATGAATATAGAAAAAATTATCTAAAAAGAAATGTAAAAGATGAAGTACAAATTAGAGCTTTTGAAATAGCTGCTGAACATAAATATGCATCTTGCGCAAACAGTATCATTGGTATGCCAGATGAAACAAGAGATCTAATATTTGATACAGTAAATTTTGTTAGAAAACTTCCCAAAAGTATTGATGCCACTGGAGCATTTATTTTTGCACCATATCATGGAACTCCTTTAAGAACCTATGCAATAGAAAAAGGTTATATTAAGGATGAAGAAATTTGTTCACTTTCTAATACAAGCGCTAGTATGTTACAGATGCCAACTATTTCAAAAAAAGAAATTTCAGGATTAGCCAAAGTTTTCAGTTTATACGTAAAATTTCCAAAAGAAAGATGGCCAGAAATTAAAATTGCTGAAAAAGATGACGAAGAAGGAAATAAGATGATGGCTAAACTCGGAGAAGAATTTGATAAAACTTATAGGCAATTTGAGGCAACAGCTCTAGATCTCCACGATTAATTTAAGATATTGAAAATAATTCTAATACTAGTAAAATACTTTTACATTGAAATGCATGGTGGGAAATAAGTGTGAAAATCGCTTGCTCTTCCTGGAACCGTAAAGTCGGAGCGCCACCCAATGGAGTCCGCTGTTGAATGATGGCCAGGAAAAGTCTAGTTCTACAATATAAATTAGCAACGGCATTAAATTAATTTGTTCCAAATTTATTTGGAGCCTAACTATAGGTGTGCCTTATGCTGTCAAGACCAACAATCTTTTTAAGTTTAACTCTTATAATATCAATGTTTACTTTTTCTTCTTCAGCTTTAGAAAATTGTAAGTGGAATAATAAAAAAGGAGTACCTTGCTTGACTGTAAGTAAAACTCCAAATACCTCAGAATTTAATCAAAGTAGTGTAAATAAAATAATTATAACTAAACAAGATATTATTAATTCTGGAACGGTAGATGCAAACGATGTATTAAAACTTATTCCTGGTCTTGATGTTTTTCAATCAGGGCAAAAAGGTCAGCAAACATCAATTTTTACAAGAGGTTCAGAGTCAAATCATACACTTGTTCTTTTGAATGGAATTGCAATAAATGATCAGTCAGTAACAGATGGACTTCATGATTTTGGTCAAGACTTTATTCAAACAATTCAACAGATTGAAATTTACAAAGGAGCTAATGGTGCACATTTTGGCCCAAGTGCTATAGCTGGTGCAATTAATTTTATAACAGATATAGATTATACAAATAATTATTCAGTAAATATTGGATTAGTTGAAAATATTTTCAAAAATAATTCGATTGATGGTAATTATAGCAAAATTACAGATAGTGGGTGGCACTTAAGTTTAAAGGGTGCAGCTAATCAAAGTGAAACCAATAGCGCAATTGCAAAAGGCAATGAAGATGATAGTTCTAAAAATTATCAAGTAAACTTAAATAGTGTTAAATGGATAAGTGATAACGTAAAATTTAAATCAACTCTTTATTCTCGAAAAAATAAAACTGACTACGATGGTAGTGCAACAGATGAAAAAGGATATGTGGCAGATAATAGAATGTATGCTATACAATCTGGTTTTGAACACAAATCTCAAAATTCTGAAAATAATTTAATATTTCATTATCACAATTACGATAGGGATTACTTTAACTCAGGATACTTGGATGAGTATGATAGTGAATCTTTAGTTGTTAAAGCTGATAGAAGCACAAAACTAAATAATAAATTTTCATTTGGATATGGTTCTGAATATAAATATGATTGGGGAGCGTTTGAAAATAGAGGTAGCTATACAGCTTCTACAAAAGGCCACATGAAAGATTTTGGTTTTTTTACAAACGCAGGTTATAAAATAAATGATAATCAAATATTATCAATTTATGGACGAACTGATAATAATAATACAACAGGAAGAAATCAAACTTATAAGCTTAATTTTACTCAAATTTTAGGTCAATTTAAATTTGTAGCAACTCATTCTACAGGATTAAGAAATCCTTCGTTGTATGAGCTATACGGATCTGACAATTATGGAATTAGAGGAAATACAAATCTTAATCCTGAAAAAAGTGAAACTAATGAACTTTATGGAGAATACAATTTTTCTGAAACCATAAAATTTACCTCCACTGGTTATAGAGCAAAGGTATTTGATCGTATTGAAAGTAATTCAGCATATTCAATGCATGAAAATAAGTTGATTGATATTAATCAAGAAGGTTTAGAGAGCGAATTATTGTTTAGTAAAAATAATCAAAATATTGGGTTTTATACAAATTTTTCAAAAAGTAGAAATGCAAATGGGCAAGCTCAAGCTAGAAGACCAGATTTATCTTATGGAGTAAATTATTCAAAAAAGATTGAGTCAAGTGTATATGGGCCCTTTAATTTAATTTTAAATTATAAACATACTGGGCAATATATAGATTTTGACGGAAGCAAAAATTCAAGACAAAAAGGTACAGATTTAGTTGATCTATCAATTAAAAAAAATTGGCTTGGAAATATCTTATCAATAAATTTATCTAATCTATTAAATGAAAGATATGAAAAACCAGCTACATACAGTCAAGACGGAAGACAATTGAGGGTAGGGTTTACCAGAACTTACTAATCTAATATACATAATTTTTTGGATATAATTATTTTTTTATAAAACTTGTAATAGATTAATGTATTAGTTAAAATATTTGATGAAACATTTAAAAATTTCTATTGGAATATTCTTAGCATTAGCTGCTAGTCGGTTTATTCCACATCCTCCAAATTTTACAAGTTTACTCGCGCTAAGT
>Ga0209335_10001417_pt1 | contig 27387 bp, 25 predicted proteins | sample COG_09_FD_184753 | JGI IMG/M metagenome (GOLD analysis project Ga0209335, IMG submission 184753) | Pelagic Microbial community sample from North Sea - COGITO 998_met_09 (SPAdes) (version 2) | ecosystem: Environmental > Aquatic > Marine > Neritic zone/Coastal water | place: Helgoland, sampling...
ATACATATAAGTAAAGAAGATTCTACTCAAATTTTACATTTTCTAATAGATGGAGCAATTAGACCTGATACTTCTGCAATGAAAATTGATCTATCAAAATTAGAATTTTTTTATTCGGAGCCTCGAGTTGATATCGTAATAAATAACATTAAGGGTAACTTGTCTTCAAAAAGAATTTCTGTTGATGTTGAAAAAGCAAATATAAATGGTTTTCCTTTAAGTGGTAATTTTAAATATGAATTAGGCGATAAACCTAACATGAACGGTAAGATTTCTCTTTTAGATTATAATCTACCTAATAAAATATTTTCTCAATTTCCTCTTCAACCTGAATTATCCAAACTTTCAGCAACTTTTCAATTTGAATCAGATATGAAGAATTTTATTGGAGATTTAGATATAAATAATGATTTAGGACTAAAAATGAGTGGTGATTTTAATCTGGAAAAAAAAATGAATCATTTTCAGCTTCACTCTTTAATGCTTACAGGAAATGAAACAAGATTGAATATTAAGGGAATGTATGAGGATAATGGTCATTTTAATGGAACAATTCAACTTGATAAACTTGATGTTAGTGAATGGATTACCAAGGTAAATCAAACTAATTTATCTGGCTATATTTTATTAGATGGTGATTTCATTAATAATCAAATTTCGGCACTTGATATGAATGTAGAAGTGGATGAATCTATATTATTTGAAAGAGAATCTTCTTCAATTTCTGGAGGGATTTCATTTAGAAATTTTCAATTAGAGATTACTAATCCTTTGACCTTAACTATTGGTCCATCAATAATTGAAGTTAATGGGGGATCTGATTTTAATTCTAGGAATTTAAATTTAAACTTATCATTAACTGATGCTTCAACATTCTTAATTAATAATTTTTGGGAAGATTCTCTTTCAAGTGGTAGAGCAACAGGCTCAATGTATTTAAATGGACCTTTTGACTCATTAGGTGTTAATGCAGATTTAATAATTGATAAGCTTGTGTATAATAATATTTCATTAGAATCTTTTGAATTTATTGGAAATATAGAGGACTTAAATAATTTTACTGAAGGAGCTTTTAAGCTAAAGTTTGGAAAAGGATATTGGAATGATTATGGTTTTGAAAGTGGAACTGGTGAATTTTTATTATTAGATACATTAGTTGAGGTGTCGAGTTTTGAATTAAAAAACGGAAATGATTATTTGCAATTCAATGGATCTGTAAATAAGGATAGTCTTATAAATTTAGAACGTTTCCAAATAGCATATAGTGGTCATTATTTAATTAATCCCCGACCTATTTCTATTTCATATTCAAATGATATTTTTTCATTTGAACCATTTGAAATTCATGTCGATGATGGAATTATTGAAGGCGTATTAACATCAAATCCATTAAAAGGCCATATGAAGTTTTCCAATGTTACAGCTGATATAATATCATTATTTGAATCAAATTATTCACAAAAAATCAAAGGAAATATTTTTGGTGAAATATTTTTAGATAAGGATTTAGAACAAAATAAGATAGCTTTAGACCTTACTCTTAAGAACGGTCAGCTTGCGAGTCAATCATTTGATGATTTTTATATTTCTGCACTTTATAAAGATGAAACCATCTTTTTAGAAGAAATGACTTTAACTGACGGTGAAAAAACTGCTTTTCAAATTATGGGAAGGTTCCCTCTTTTCAATGATTCTACAAAAGTAAGAGTCGTTGACCTTCAATCTAATTTTAAAAATATTGAGCTTGGATTCTTTACTCAATTTATTCCTAAGTGGGAACCGTATCTTTTTGGAATTTTTACTGGAGTTTTCGATATCTCAGGTACTACGAAAAAAACAATGATGAGTATTGATGCGAGTATAGAAAATACAATCTTTCGAAATATTCCACTCGGTTTGGTTAAAGCTTCAGGTCTTTATAATTCTAAAAAATTAGTTCTTAATGATTTCAGTTCGGATTGGAATGGAAATTATATTAAAGGTTCAGCTTCTTTACCAATTGATTTTAATATTTCTTCCCCAAATATTAACAAATGGTATCCAAAAGCTAATATTTCTATTAAAACAGATGGGAAATTTAAATCATTAGTATTTTTATCTGAAAATATAGCTCAAACCGATTCAATTACTGGAGATATTAGTATTAGTCTAAATGTAGATGGTCCAATAGAAAAGTTGCTAAGGAATGGAAATATTAATATTGAGAATGGAAAGATTCATACTATACTAATTGATGAACCTGTAAGAAATATTTTTGCTTCAGCTGAATTAGAGCAAAATAAAATGACTATAAATTCTTTTGTTGGATCATTATTTGATTCAAACACAAAAGTTCAGCCAGATAGTAATTTATATATACACGGGATGATTGATTTCACTAAGTTTTTTGAACCTCGTTACAATATCAAAGCATTGGGTAAAGATATTTATTTCCGTTCCTTAGATGGTGATATTGAAGCTTATTCTGATTTAGATGTTTCGATAAATGGTAAAGATACAATTGATATTACAGGAACTATAACTGCTCGTAATGGAGCTATCTATTCAGAATTTAATACTGATAAGACTCCAGAATCTTTTAATGAAATAAGTAGAACTAAAACAAACTATAACATCCGCTTTCCAATTAAAGATTCATTTGCTATTAGAAACTCACAAATAGATGCAACTATTTTAGGTGAAATAGCAATTAATCGAAGTAATGATAGTGATTGGAATTATTCTGGCGAGATAGAATTGATGGAAGGAGAAATTTATTATTACCTTGGTGATGTTTTTAAAAACCTTAGAGGTACTATGACAATGGATGGTCAGGGTTTCAAGCCATTTTTAGATTTAACTGCTTCAACAAGAATTGGAGATGCTGAAATTTTACTTGGTGTATTTGGTCCTTTTGATAATCCTGAATGGACATTTGATAGTGATAAAGGTTATACTGAAAGTGATATCCTTCAATTACTTACTTTTAATACAAGAGTTGCAGAGGAAGGTTTTACAACTGAAGGTTTAGGTTCTCAGGCTCAGACAATTCTCGGAGCATATTTAGAACGTCAATTAGAACGAAACTTTGTTAAAGCAACAGGTTTGCAATCAAGCGGGATATTAGAAGATGTTGAAATCTCGGGCACTTCCGAACTTATTAAACCAGGACAAGGTGAAGAATTCAGTATTAGTGCTAAAGTTAATCGCAATTTTAGTTTGAGTTATCAAAGATCATTCTCTTTAGAAGCTGCATATAAAAACAAGGTAGGTGTTGAATACAAATTAAACCCTAATTTCTCTGTCATTGGAAATGTGGATGAGAAAGGTCAAGTTCATATGAAGTTTCGAGTTCGTCGCGTTTATTAATCAAAGTAAATGCGAAAAATAAAATTAACACTAGCAGTTTTTACTGTTCCAGTAATATTACTTTCACAATCTTTGAATAATAAATCTGTAAATAGTGTAACATATATTGGTAATAGTTCGTTTTCTAAAAATAAATTGATTGGGTTTTCAGAACTTAAACCACTATCAATATTATTATTTTCTAATATACCTTTTGATCGTCGATTGTTAAAACTAGATGCAATTGCTTTAAAAAACTTTTATCAATCCGAAGGATTCTTAGAAACAACTGTTCAAGATTCTTTTTCTGTATTTGAAGATGAAGTTGATATATTTTTTATAGTTAATGAAGGGAAACGTTATTACTTAAAGAATGTATTAATTAATGGATTAAAGTCACTTGAAGAAAAGGTTGTTTTATCAACTTTAGGCTTATTCAAAGGTGAGCCATATAACCCTGTTCAAATTAATACAAATTTATATTTAGTTGATGAGCAATTCCAAGAGGAAGGAAAGCTTTTCGCTAGATATGATATTCAACAAGATATTAGAGATTCAGTTACAATTACATTAAATATAGAAGAAGGTCAAAATATTTATATCAATAATTCATGGGTTAGTGAAACAGAATTAATTGATTCAAATTATGTTAGAAATGAATTTGCTTTTAATGAAGGTGATTTATTTCGTAAAAGTCTAATGGATAAAACAAAAAGAACACTTCTTCAAGCAGGCTTTTTCTCTTCAGTAAGTATTATCACTCATCCTATAAAAGATCAAGATAGTTTAATAAACATTGAAGTGAAAATTCGTGAATTTCAAAATAGAGGAGTTCAAGACTTAGATATTGGATATGAAGATATTGAATATGTTCCAGGCGTAAGGTCTTTAGTAGGGGCGGGTGGATCAATAAGGTGGACTGATCGTATGATACTTGGGACAAGAAATAGATTTGATGCAACCGGTTCTGTGGTTATTCCTTCAGAAGAAGGGTTTATATTTCCTCGATTTAGTATTGACACTAAATTTTCTAATCAACGCCCATTTTCAATAAAACTACCTACTCAAATAAAAGTATTTTATCAGCAGTTTAAAAATTTTGGTGATGAAAATGGACCTTATGTTAGACGGTTTGGGTTACAATACTCAAATATATTTCGTTGGAATAAACAAAGGTCTTTTTTTGATATTGGATTCAGATTTGAATTATTTGATGAATCGACTGAATTTCAAGATCAAATTGAACAAAGGAAATTTAAAATTCATTTACATCAAGATAACCGTGATAATCCAATGAATCCTTCAAAAGGAAATGTTTTAGTCTTCCAATTAGATGCCTATGGAGGACCACTTGGAGGAAGTCGTAGCTATATTAAATATGATTTTGATTTCCGTCAATATGCATCACTTTTTAAAAAAATTGCAATTGCTGGTCGTATAAATACTGGAATCATCACTGGATGGTCTTCAGAATATGATCAATATGAAACTATTCTTTTTGAAAAATTTTATTTAGGTGGAAGTAATACGCTAAGAGCTTGGAAGCCACTCCAATTCATGACGTCAATAAGTCCTGAAGGTTTAGAATATCCACTTGGTAAAACCGCAAAAATATTGACGAATTGGGAGGTTAGGTTCCCCTTGTTTTGGAAATTAGGTGGTGTGTTTTTCTATGATGGTGGATTTATAGCAGATAAACTTGAAAACATTAAAAAAGAAAATATTGAATGGAATAGAGGATTAGGTCTGACTTTTAATTTACCTTTTGGACCTATACGGATTGATTATGCGGAAAGCTTGAATGACTCATCAGTTAAACAATTTCATTTTGGTTTTTTATATTCTTTCTAATGAATATTTGCTTATATAATAAGTATTAAATAATTGTAGGTGCTAAGAAATGTTTAATTACTATATATTCGCTCCTTAAATATTTGAAGAAACATATGAACATAAAACAATTTATAACCATTCTAATTGTAATTCTAATTACTGGATGTGGAATCTTTAAATCTGCAGAAGATCTTTATTTAGAAGCAGAAGCAAAAAGAAATGCAGGAGATTCAAAAAATGCACTAGAACTACTTAAAAAAATCACAAATAAATTTTCAGAACACAAAAATGCTTCTAATGCTCAATATCTCATAGCTGAAATTTATTACCGAGATTTAAGAGATTTTTCTAAAGCTATTAATGAATATGGAATATTGAGGCAAAAATATCCAGAATCATCTCAAGTTCCTTTTTCATTATTTATGCAAGGATTTATTTATGCGAATATGCTTTCAAATTTTGAAAAAGCACGTAGTCACTACGAAGAGTTTTTAAATAAATTTTCAAATCATGAATTAGCTCAATCCGTAATATTTGAACTAAAGTATCTTGGTCTTGAAATCCAAGAAATTCCAGAACTTAAACATCTAATAAAGTAATTAATATGTCAGAATTTAGTTTATCAGAAATCAACGATCGAATTGCAAAAGAATCTAAGTTTATTGAACCACTTAAATCTTCTATTGGAGAAGTTATTGTTGGACAAGAAGACCTTATTAATAAAATATTAATTGGTCTTTTAGCCAATGGTCATATGTTATTAGAAGGTGTACCAGGCCTTGCAAAAACATTAACAGTTAACACTTTAGCTAAAGCGATAGATACTAATTTCCAAAGAATCCAATTCACTCCTGATATGTTACCAGCAGATTTACTTGGAACTTTGATTTTTAACCAGAAAAAAGGAACTTTTGAAACTAGGAAAGGACCAATCTTCTCAAATATAATTTTAGCTGATGAAATAAATCGTGCTCCTTCAAAAGTCCAAAGTGCTTTACTAGAAGCAATGCAAGAAAGACAAGTTACAATAGGCGAAGAAACTTATAAATTAGATGCACCTTTTCTAGTTTTAGCCACTCAAAACCCAATTGAACAAGAAGGAACCTATCCACTACCTGAAGCTCAAGTAGACCGTTTTATGATGAAATTAGTTGTTGATTACCCAGAGAAAGAAGAAGAGAGACTCATATTAAGGCAAGCGGCTAAAACGAATGGAAACATAGAAATAAAACCTTCTATCAATCCTAAAGATATACTCAAGGCACAATCAACGATAAATGATATTTATGTAGATGAAAAAGTGGAAGATTATGTTCTCAATCTTGTTTTTTCTACTAGAAACCCAGATCAGTATAATTTAGGAGATATTTCTCAACTTATTGAATTTGGAGCTAGTCCACGAGCTACTATTAATTTGATTCTTGCTTCAAAGGCAAGAGCATTTTTAGAACATCGTGGTTATATAACACCTGAAGATGTTCGTTTTGTAGGAAAAGATATTCTTCGACATCGTATTATTTTAACTTATGAAGCAGAAGCCGAAGAATTAACTTCTGAAGATATAATTCAAAGATTATTTGATTCTATTGAAATTCCTTAATCCTTCGTTGATATATATTTTTATTTTAGCTAATGATACCTAAAGAGATTCTTAAAAAAGTCCGCCAAATTGAGATTAGAACTAAAGGTTTAGTTAATGATCTTTTTGGTGGTGAGTATCATTCAGTTTTTAAAGGAAGAGGTATGACATTTTCAGAAGTTAGAGAATATTATCCAGGAGATGATATTCGTACGATAGACTGGAATGTAACGGCTAGATCTAATGCACCATTTATTAAAATTTTTGAGGAAGAAAGAGAGTTAACTGTTTATCTACTCGTTGATATAAGTAGATCTGGTCACTTTGGAACTACAGATCAATTTAAATCAGAACTAGCTGCTGAAATTGCTGCAGTACTCGGTTTTTCAGCTATAAAAAATAAAGATAAAGTTGGTTTGATTTTGTTTTCTGATCATGTTGAAAAATATATTATTCCTAAAAAGGATAAATCGCACATATTAAGGGTTGTAAGAGAGGTACTATTTAATGAGCCTCAATCTAGAGGAACTTCTCTTAAATCTGGATTAGATTTCCTAATGAATGTTTCTAAACGAAAATCAGTTGTTTTTCTGATTTCTGACTTTTTAGACAATCAATTTTGGAAATCATTAAAATTAGCTAATCGTAAACATGATATGATTGGTATTCGAATATCGGATCAAGCTGAAGAAAATATACCAAACCTTGGTTTGATTAAAGTTCAAGATATTGAAACTCAATCAGAGTTTTGGGCTGATATGTCATCAAATAAACATCGTGAATTATTAAGTAAAAATATTAATGAAAAATGGAATCATTTTCAGAATGAATGCTTAAGTAACCAATTTGATGTTATTAATGTTAAAACAAATATGGATTATGTAGAACCATTAATGAACTATTTTAATAAACGTGAAAAACGCAACTAATTATTTTTTAAAATTTATTTTTATTATTTTATTCTTTCTTTCAGCATGTGAGACAGATGAAAAGAGTTTAAACGCTGAAATATTAGTAGAACTAGATACTACTTTCACCACAATTGGAACCCCAATAAATTATAAAGTCGTTGTAAATCGTCCTTATCAAAGAATAATTCAATTTACTAATTGGGGTATAGAAGATCTTTTTGAAGTTCGTTCTTTTTCAGTTGAAGAAAATGATTTAAGAAAAATAGGTGAATATGAGCTAGTTTTTTGGGATACTGGCAAAGTATCGATTCCAGGATTAAAAATTAATTTCTTAAATATAGATAGTACCTTTGATTTTTCATTAAATGCTGACTCCTTGAGTATTGATGTTGTTTCAATTAATGAGAAAGAGCCAACCCTTCAAATATCAAGTAACGGCGATATAATGGCTATTAAAGATCCAGTACCAGTGAAATTTCCTTTGCCATGGATAAATATTTTTCGTTTAGTTGCACTATTATTAATATTCTTATGTATTGTTTATATATGGAAAAAACGTCTTAAAGCGAATGTAAGATTTGAAGAAAAACAAAAATTTAAGGAAAAACCAAATATTGTTGCACTTGCAAAATTAGAGGAATTAAGTTTATCTAATAAAGATAATATTAAAGAATCATATGTTGAAATTTCACATATAGTAAGAGAATATATTGAAAATAGCTTATTTATTAGAGCTCTTGAAATGACGACTGAAGAAATTAAATTTTCAAATAATAATTTTCCTTATAATGATACAGAGTTTATTCTTCTTATTAAAATACTTTCAAATTCAGATAAGGCGAAATATGCTAAATATAATGCTAGTAATAAAGAATTGAATTCTGACCTAAAAAAATCAATAGATTTAGTAAATGATACAACACATTATTGGAATGTAGAATTTTATTAATTGAACTAATATAAACTTTATCTAAATTGTAAATTGAAGAGATAAATAAGAGGAAATAATGACAACAACATCTGATATAAAAAATGGTGCGGTTTTATTTTATAAAAATAAAAGGATGAAGGTTATAGAGTTTTTACATGTTAAACCTGGTAAAGGTCCAGCCTTTGTTAGAACAAAGTTGAAAGATATTTCTTCTGGAAAAATAATTGATGAAACATTTAATGCAGGAATTAAACTTCAGTTTTTAAAAATTGAAGCAAGAGATATGCAATTCTTATATGACGATGGTGATAGTCATATATTTATGGATAGTATTAGCTATGAACAAATTAATGTAATTAATTCATTGGTTGGTGATAGTAAAAACTTTCTAAAAGGTGGAATGAATGTAGCTCTTCTATTCGATGGCAATGAAGTGCTAGACATTAGATTGCCTGCTCATGTTGCTTTAGAAGTGAATCACACAGAGCCTGGAGTTAAAGGTAATACAGCTACAGGTGCAACAAAACCAGCAACAGTAGAAACTAACTATACATTAAGTGTTCCTTTATTCGTAGATGAGGGCGATGTTTTAAAAATTGACACTCGCTCAGGAGAATATATTGAACGAGTCAAATCTTAATCGTACTTTCCATAGTTATACATAAATAATAAAGAGTTAATATGTGGCAAGATAAGTTAAAAGAAGTTATATATATTTTAGAGAATAGTAACATGAATGAAATAGATGTTACGTTTTGGGGTAGACGATTTCGAGTAGTTAAGTCAGCTGGAGTTAATATTAATTCTGATCCACAATTAGTGGCAACTGCTTCTAATGATGAACCTATAACTGATAAATCAAAAAAATTAGAAAATGTTGAAAAGAGTAGTAGTGAAGAGATCTTATCACCTATGCCAGGAACTTTTTATTCTTCTTCTTCTCCTGATGCAGCACCATTTATAAAAGAAGGTGATAAGGTATCTAAGGGAGATTCATTATGTATTATTGAAGCAATGAAGATAATGAATGAAATTGAAGCTGAAAAAAGTGGGACTATCGTAAAATTATTAATAGATGATGGTAGTGCAGTTGAATATAACCAGCCACTATTCTTAATAGTTCCTTCCTAATCTAAGATTATTGTGTTTAAAAAAATTCTGATTGCTAATCGGGGTGAAATTGCTTTGCGTATTATTAGAGCTTGTCACGAGTTAGGTATCAGGTCAGTAGCTGTTTACTCAACTGCTGACAAATATTCATTACATGTAAAATTTGCTGATGAAGCAGTTTGCATTGGTCCTCCTCAAAGCTCTGAATCTTATCTTAATATACCAAGAATAATTGCCGCTGGAGAAATAACAAACTCAGATGCTATACACCCAGGGTATGGCTTTTTAGCAGAAAATCCAGAGTTCTCTAAAATTTGCAAAGAGAATGGTTTCGCTTTTATTGGCCCAAATTCGGAAATAATTAATTCTATGGGTGATAAAGCTCAAGCTAAAAAGACTATGAGTTTTGCAGGAGTTCCTGTCATTCCTGGTAATGAAGGAATTCTAAAAAATGTATCTGAAGCAAAAGATCTAGCAAAAGAAATGGGCTATCCTGTTATGTTAAAAGCAACTGCTGGAGGAGGAGGAAGAGGTATGCGGCTAGTTCATCAAGAAAAAGATTTAGAACACTCATATGCTACTGCAAGCAATGAAGCTTTAAATTCTTTTAATAATGGAGATATGTATATAGAAAAGTTTGTACAAAACCCTCGTCATATTGAAATTCAAATATTAGCTGATTCTGATGGTAATGTAGTTAGTCTTGGAGAGCGTGAATGTTCAATTCAAAGACGCCATCAAAAGCTGATCGAGGAAGCACCTTCACCTGCAGTTGATGAAGAGTTAAGAAAAAAAATGGGTGAGGCAGCTGTAAAAGGTGCTAAAGCTGTTAATTATATTGGAGTTGGTACAATTGAATTTTTATTAGATAAAAATAAAAAATTCTATTTTATGGAAATGAATACTAGAATTCAAGTTGAGCACCCAATAACTGAAATGGTTACTGGAGCTGATTTAATTAAACAACAGATTCGTATGCATGCAGGTAAAAAGTTTCCTAAATATTTATATAATTTTAAATTAAGAGGCCATTCTATTGAATGTAGAATTAATGCTGAAAATCCAGATATGAACTTTGCTCCATCACCTTTACCAATAACAAGTTACCATATGCCTGGAGGGAAAGGCGTTAGAGTTGATTCGCATGCATATGCTGGATATAAAATTCCTTCTCAATATGACTCTCTTATTGGAAAAATGATTGTTCATTCTCCTAATCGTGAAGATGCAATTAATCGTATGGAACGAGCACTAGAGGAAACAATTATTGAAGGGCCTAAAACAACAATTCCATTTCATCAAAAAATTATGAAGAATGATAAATTTAGATCAGGTGACTTTGATACAAGTTTTCTTGAGTCATTTGAATATAATAAAAAGGATCAAAAAAAATGAGTTCGCCAAATGAATTAAAATATACAAAAGACCATGAGTGGGTAAAGATAGATGGTGATATAGCTATAATTGGTATAACAGATCATGCTCAAAGTGAATTAGGAGATATTATTTTTATTGAATTTCCTGAAGTAAATAATCGTATTGAAAAAACTGAACCGTTCGGAACCATTGAAGCTGTAAAAACAGTAGCAGATTTATTTGCACCAATAAGTGGTAAAATACTTGAAATAAATGAAGCTCTTGAAGATTCCCCTGAGTTAGTTAATTCAGATGCTTATGGTGAAGGCTGGGTAGTTAAAGTATCAGTTGATAAGCCTAATGAATTAAAAGAGTTATTATCATCAGAAAATTATGAAAAACTTATAGGCTAATTATGAATATATCTCAAATTATTAAAGAAAGTGCTGATCTTAAAATATCCATGTTGACATCATGCCTTATTGATATAGAAAATGCTGTAAAAATTATGATTAAGACTACTTTAAATAATAAAAAAATACTTTGGTGTGGTAACGGGGGATCTGCTGCAGACGCTCAACATATGGCAGCTGAGCTAATGGGAGGACTACGTGATCATAGCCGTCCACCAATAGCCTCAATTGCATTAACGACAGACTCTTCTTTTTTAACAGCTTGGACGAATGATACAAACTATGAATCTGTGTTTTCTAGACAAATTGAAGGGATTGGTAAATCAGGAGATGTTTTAATAGCAATTTCAACAAGTGGTAATTCAAATAATATAATTAATGCAATTAAGATTGCTAAAAGTATGGATATATCTGTAATAATTTTAACTGGTGAAAGTGGTGGAAAGATGAATCAATCTGATGCTGATGCTATAATAAAAATACCAAGTAATGATACACAACGTATTCAGGAAGGTCATTTACTTGTTGAGCATATTTTATGTGAATCTGTTGAAGCAGCAATTTTGGGTAAATAATATGGAACAATTTATTAGGGAATATATGACAATGCTCAAAGTAGAGCGAACTTTGGCTCGAAATACGCTAGAATCGTATCAAAGAGATTTAAATCAGTATCATTCTTTTCTTAAGAATGAACTTGAAATTAAATCGATAAAAAATGTTACCTTAGGGCATATTCGCACTTATGTTCGGCATTTAAGTGATAAATCTATGGCTGCTAGTTCTGTTAAACGTGCTATCTCAACAATTCGCACCTATCATAACTTTTTGATAGCAGAACGTAGAATGAAAGATAATCCAGCACAATTGCTCGATACACCAAAAATCCCTCAAAAGTTACCAAATATTCTTACAATTGAAGAAATTGATACTATTTTAAATATTATACCTAATGATAAACCAATGGCCCTTAGAGATTTAGCAATATTTGAAATGATGTATTCATGTGGTTTAAGAGTTACTGAATTATGTGATATTAAAACTACCGATATTTTATGGGATTCAGAGATAATCAGGGTAAATGGTAAAGGTAATAAACAACGGTTTGTTCCAATTGGTCCAATAGCTAGAGATAATTTAAAAAACTATCTTAACCATAGAAGACCATCTTTAGCTGATAAAAATTATAATGTTGTAGAACTTTTTCTAAGCCAAAATGGTCGTAAACTAACAAGAATGATGATTTGGGTTCTTCTAAAAAAATGGATTGAAGCTTCAAATTTGCAAAAAAAAGTAAGTCCACATACTTTACGCCACTCTTTTGCTACACATTTACTTGAAGGAGGTGCAGATTTAAGATCCGTTCAAGAAATGTTAGGTCATGCTGATATTAGCACTACTCAAGTTTATACCCATCTTGATAAAGAACACTTAAAAGAAGTTCATCGAACTTTTCATCCGAGGTTTGATTAATGTTATTTAGATTACCACCTGAAGTACTTGTATTATTAATTCCTGTTCTATTATTTGCTCTGGTTTTTCACGAGTTCGCTCATGGATGGGTAGCTAATAAATTAGGAGATCCTACTGCTAAATATGCTGGACGGCTTACATTGAATCCAATGGCACATCTGGATATGTTTGGTTCCTTAATGATTCTATTTGTTGGTTTTGGTTGGGCTAAACCTGTTCCAGTTGACTCTAGATATCTAGCAAATCCTCGCAAAGATATGATGAAGATTGCATTTGCTGGACCTGCTGCAAATTTATTATTGGCTTTTATTGCTGGAATTTTAATTAGAATAACTGGTAACCTTGGGCCTTTTACTACAATGATGATAATGTTTACTCAAATTAATATCATGCTAGCAGTTTTTAATATGTTACCAATTCCACCTTTAGATGGTTCTCAGATTTTTTCGGGAATGATGATACGTAAAAACCCAGATTTAGTTATGAAACTTCAAATGTATGGTCCCCAAATTCTTATGGGTTTAATCCTCTTTGGTATGTTTACTTCATTCTCACCTATATGGATGATAATTAGTCCTTTTGTTAACTTTTTCATGCTTCTTTTTGCGGGTATTTAATGAATCGTTTTTTTAAACAAATAATTCCATCTCGACGAAGTAAAAGATCATTGATTAGTACAATTGCTACTTTGATTGTTGTGTTATTTCTAATTAATTATTTAATAGAACTTACAAAGGTGAGTCAATGAGACTCATCGAGTGCGTTCCAAATTTCAGCGAAGGTCGTGATTTAAATAAAATTAAATTAATAACTAATGCAATAGAGTCTGTCGATGGTATAACTCTATTAGATGTTGATCCTGGCTCTGATACGAATCGCACAGTAGTTACATTTGTCGGTTCTCCAGAAGTTATTGTTGAAGGTGCCTTCCAAGGAATTAAAATTGCATCAGAACAAATTGATATGTCCAAGCATAGTGGAACTCACCCTAGAATGGGTGCAACAGATGTTTGTCCTTTAATTCCCATTTCTAATATTACTTATGAAGAATGTATTGAAATTTCTAAAATATTATCAAAGCGAGTAGGTGAAGAGTTAAATATTCCTGTATACATGTATGAAAAATCTGCTCAAACCCCAGAGAGAAGAAATTTATCATTTATTAGAGTAGGTGAATATGAAGGACTTTCAAAAAAAATAATTAAATCGAAATGGAAGCCTGATTTTGGACCAACTAAATTTAACCCCAAGTCTGGTGCTTCAGTAATTGGTGTTAGAGATTTTCTAATTGCCTATAATATAAATTTGAATACTAAGGATGATCGTCTTGCAACAGATATTGCTTTTGAATTGAGAGAAAGCGGTAGAAGTAAACGTAAGCCAAATCCAAAATCTCTAAATTTACTTGATGGTGAAATTATTAGAACAAATGATGGAAAACCAGTAAAAGTACCTGGCCTTTTTAAAGACCTCAAAGGTGTTGGTTGGTATCTTCCAGAGCTAAAGCGCGCACAGATTTCTTTAAATTTTAATAATTTTAATAAAACAACATTGCACGAAGTATTTGACAAAGCATGTGAATTAGCCCATGATAGAGGTCTAAGAGTAACTGGTAGTGAATTAGTAGGATTAGTTCCAATGGAAGCAATGCTTATGGCTGGACGCTATTATCTAAAAAAGCAAAGATATACAACAGGTATTCCTTTAAATGACATAATTGAAGTAGCCATTCAGTCTTTAGGTTTAAATGATATTGTTCCATTTAATTATAAAGAAAAAATTATTGAGTTTGCTGTAAAAAAATCTTCAAAAAGACTAATGTCACTAAAAGGACATGATTTTATCGATGAATTATCAACTAATAGCCCAGCTCCAGGTGGAGGGTCAGTTTCAGCTTTAGCTGGATCATTAGGAGCAGCCTTAGTATCAATGGTTGGAGCATTAAATCACGAAAAAAAAGAAAATATTAAGGTTAAATCTGAATTAAATAAGATTGGAATTGAATCACAAGAAATTAAAGATAGGCTTTCCTTTCTTGTGGATGAGGATACCAATGCTTTTAATGGATTAATGCAGGCAAATCGATTACCATCTAATAATGAGATTGAAAAAAAAGAAAAATTAAATGCTATTAAGCAAGCAAATGAATATGCAATTGAAATACCATTAGAAGTAATTCATCATTGTTTTAGAGTTATTGAATTATCAGAAAAATTAATTGATAATGGAAGCTCTAGCTTAGTAAGTGATGCAGGTGTCTCAGCAGAAGTAGCTTTAGCTGGTGCAAGAGGTGCAGCAATGAATGTGTTTATTAACCTTTTAAATATTAGTGATAATAATTACTGTAAAGAAAAAAGAAAATTAGTAAAAAAATTGATTAGTGATTCTGAAAAAAAGTGGAAAATTGTTTTTCATAAAACAATGAGTAAAATTGGCGCATGATAAAACAATTATCTGAAAATTTAAAAAATAAAATCTCAGCTGGAGAGGTCGTTGAAAGACCATCTTCAGTCGTAAAAGAGCTAGTCGAAAATAGTATTGACTCGGGTGCTGATGAAATCAAAGTAATTGTCGAAAAAGGAGGAAAACAATTAATTCAAGTGTCTGATAATGGGTCTGGAATCAACAGTAAAGAATTACCAATCGCATTTGAGCGTTTTAGTACAAGTAAAATCAATTCTTTTGAAGATTTATACAAAATTAATTCACTCGGCTTTCGCGGCGAAGCACTTGCAAGTATTGCATCTGTATCTGAAGTCAAAATTATTTCTAAAATTGAAGATGATGATGGCGCTGAAATGATAATAAAAAATGGAGTTCTAGGTAAAGTAGAACCAGCAGCAGCTTTAAAAGGTACAAATATAACTATCCAAAATTTATTTTATAATACTCCTGCCCGAAGAAAATTTCTTAAAAGTCCAAGAGTTGAGTTTAGAAAAATTGTTGAAATGATTAGAAGATATGCATTGTCAAATCCCTCAGTTTCTTTCAATTTAGTTTCTGATAAAAGAGATATTCTTAATCTAAACAATGAAAGTCTTGAAGATAGAATTGTTCATGTAATGGATCCCGCTTATAGAGATCAACTATTAAAATTAAACTTTTTAAAAGGTGATTATGCTATTGATGGATTCCTTGGGAACTTAAACCTTGTTAGAACTAGACCTGGAGAACAATATATTTTTCTTAATGGTCGATTTATTAAAAATCGATTACTTAATTCAGCTGTTTATAATGCATATAAATCCATTTTAAATAGAGGTGAATATCCATTTTTTGCTTTGAATATATTTTTACCACACAAAGAAGTAGATATTAATGTTCATCCAATGAAAACAGAAGTCAGATTTAAAGATGAATGGCGAATCTATCATGTAATTAAATCGTCAGTAGAAGAAGCTTTAAGTCCAATTCTAAATACAATTCCAGATTTTGAAAAACCTTCTTTGGAAACGCAATTTGACTTTCCAACAACTTTTATACCAAAAGAAGGTCAAGTAAACCCTAGTCAAGAGATTTTTGATTTAAATAGTTCATCAAATCTAGACATTAAATTTAAACCTGCTATTGATCGTGCTAAATCATATGCATCTCAACTTGCATCTAGACCAGAACCAAATTCTGGCAAAGTAGATCTAGAAAATATTTGGCAAGTCCATTCAAAATATATTGTATCGCCTATTAGTAGTGGATTAGTAATTATTGATCAACATGTAGCTCATGAAAGAGTACTTTTTGAAGAAGCTATGGCAGCTTTTGATAATAATCCTATGTCGGCGCAAACACTTCTATTCCCCGAAATTATAGATTTTTCACCTGATGAATTTTCAAGCCTATTGGATGTATTACCATATTTAGAAAAAATGGGTTTTCGAATGAAAGAATTTGGAAATAATTCAATAATGATTGAGGCTATTCCTTCAGAAATATCATGGGGTAATGAAAAAAACATTATTAAAGAAATGCTTGATAATTTTTTAGGTAGTCAAAAAGAACATTCATCTTTTCAAGAAGCACTGGCAGCAAGCTTTTCTTGTAAGGCTGCTGTTAAAGCTGGAGATATTTTAAATGTTGAAGAAATGAGAGAATTAGTAAATCGTTTATTTGGAACAAAACATCCCTACTATTGTCCACACGGTAGACCAATTATTATTCAATTATCAATGGATGAATTAGATCGAAGATTTGAAAGAATTTAATTTTTATAGTTTAATATATTAATTGATTGAATAAAACCTTAACAGTTATTGGACCTACTGCAAGTGGCAAAACACACTTATCTGTTATTTTAGCTAAAGAATTAAATGCTGAAATTATCGGATTAGATTCTAGACAAATTTATAAAGAACTGATCATTGGTACGGCTCAACCTACAATATTAGAACAAGATGGTATACCACACCATTTAATTAATATTCTGTCACCTTTGAAAACAGTATCTGCTGGTTCTTATTCATCTCTTATTAGAAAAACTGTTTTAGAAATTCAATCACGATCTAAAATACCTTTAATTTGTGGTGGTGCTGGTCTATACTATCGTGCATTAGTAAATGGTATTTTTGCTGGAAGTACAACTGATAGTAAAATTAGAAAAAGACTAGAAAATGAATATGATAATATTGGCCCAGAACAAATGTTATCAAAATTAAAAAAGTACGACCCTGATTATGCTAATGGAATACACCCAAATAATAAAAAACGTATAGTCAGAGCTTTAGAAATATTAGAATCCACTGGAAGAACGCCTTCTCTAAATTTTAAATCTCAAAAACAGTCAAGTGTTCCAAAATTGAATCTATATACCATCTATTTAAAATGGGATCGTTCTACTCTTAAAGAACGTATTGCGACTAGAACTAGAGCTATGTTAAAAAATGGTTGGATAGAAGAAGTAAGAGAAATAATTAAAAAATATCCGAGTGAAAGCTTACATCCCTTAGATTCAATTGGTTATCGTGAAATAATTTCATATTTAAAAGGTGACCTGACACTAGAAAACTTAGAAAAAACAATCACAATAAAAACACGACAATTTGCAAAACGGCAAATTCAATGGTTTAAAAATGAGAAGATTGATATGTTTATCGATATGAACAATTTTCATACTAATAAAATAGATGATATTTTAAATAAGATTAAAAAAGAAATATTTTAATTAATATAAAAATTTCTCGGCTTGTTCTTCATTAATAAAAATATGTATTTTAGCTTGTCTTTTAAACCGTTCCTGAGAGATGGTAAGGGCAGTAAATCAACCTCCTATTTTGATTTCCATGGAACGGAATCTTACTGTCAGGAGGTTTTTTATTATAAGGAAGTGCCTATGGCTTCACCTAAAATAAAAAATATAATGAATGCTGAGTCTATTGATCGTTCTATTATTCGTTTAGCGCATGAAATTTTAGAACGAAATCATGGAGTTGAAAAAATAATGCTCGTAGGTATTCTTTCTAGAGGTGAGCCACTTGCTAAAAGGCTACAATCATTAATTCAAAAGATTTCTGGTTCAAAAACTCCTATAGGTTTTTTAGATATAACTTTTCACCGTGATGATTTTAGAGATCGATTAGTAGTTCCTCAAGTAAAAGGAACAGATATCAATGATCCAATTGATGATAAAATTATTATTTTAGTAGACGATGTACTATTTACTGGAAGAACAATAAGAGCAGCTATGGATGAATTAAATGCCTTTGGACGTCCACAAAAAATACAATTAGCTGTTTTAGTTGACCGTGGTCATCGTGAAATTCCAATAAAAGCAGATTTTATTGGAAAAAACATTCCAACTCATGAAGGGGAACATATAAAAGTTTTATTAAAAGAAATTGATGATAAAGATAGTGTTTTATTAACCCAATCAAGGAATTAGAATTAATTATGAAACATAGGCATTTATTAGGTTTAAAAGATTATCCAGCTGAAGATATTAAATCTATAATTGATACTGCATTTAGTTTCAAAGAAGTACTTGAACGTCCAATCAAAAAAGTACCTTCTTTAAATGGAAAAACAATAGTGAATCTCTTTTTCGAGAATTCAACAAGAACACGAATAAGTTTTGAGTTAGCTCAAAAACGTCTTAGCGCTGATACAGTTAACTTTTCAGCATCAACCTCAAGTTTAAAAAAAGGAGAAACTTTTAAAGATACAGCTCAAAATTTAGAAGCAATGAAGATAGATGCTGTTGTTATGAGACATCCAACTCCTGGAGCACCTCTTCACTTAACTAAACATATAGATGCTATAATAATAAATGCAGGAGATGGAATTCATGAACATCCAACTCAAGCTATACTTGATATGACCAGCCTTTATGAGAAGTTTGGTTATCTAAAAGGACTTAAAATTGCCATTATTGGAGATATTTCTCATAGTAGAGTTGCGCTAAGTAATATTTATGGACTTAAAACTATGGGCGCTGAGGTTACTTTATGTGGTCCAGCTACTTTAATACCACCATTTATTGAAGACCTTGGTATAGTTGTTAATTATAATGTTGATGAAGTTATTGAATGGGCTGATGCGTTGAATGTGCTAAGAATTCAACGTGAAAGAATGGGAGGAGGGCTTCTTCCGTCAATTAGGGAATATAGGAATCTTTTTGGTATAACAACAGAGCGTTTATCTCACCATAAAAAAGAACTAGTTATTATGCATCCAGGTCCAATAAATAGAGGTGTTGAGATTGATAGTGCCGTTGCAGATAGCTCTCAGGCAATTATTTTGAACCAAGTTTTGAATGGCGTTGCTTCAAGAATGGCAATATTATATCTACTACTCGGTGGTAAGCCTGAAGAGAGAAAGGTGTAATATGAATTTTTCAAAATTAAAGAAAGAAGTCCTTTTAAAAGGTGGTCAAATTTTAGATCCTCTTACCAAAACTAACGTAAAAGGAGATATTCTAATAAAGGATGGAAAGATTAAAGCAATTGGTGAAATTAAAAGCAGTAAGTCAGCTCAAATAATAGATTGTAAAGATTTAATAATTACCCATGGCTTTTGTGATGTTCATGCTCATTTTAGAGAACCTGGCAGGGAAGATAAAGAAACTTTAGAAACGGGCTCCATGGCAGCTTTAGCTGGGGGCTTTACGAGAGTTTGTGTGATGCCAAATACAAATCCCCCAATTGATTCACCTGAAGTAATTCGTTATATTGTTGATCGTTCAGAAGAATGCCCAATTTATATTCACCCTATTGGTGCAATTACAAAAGGACAAGAAGGTTCTGAGTTAACTGAGATGGGTGCAATGTTAGCTGAAGGAGCTGTTGCCTTTAGCGATGATGGCTTACCAGTCACAGATAGCTCAATGATGCGCAACGCTTTAGATTATGCAACAATGTTTGATATTCCTTTAATCAATCATGCGGAAGATCTTTGTTTAAAGAAAGATGGAGTTATGCATGAAGGAATTATTTCAACAAAACTCGGGTTACCTTCTAGTCCAGATTTAACAGAATCAAATATGGTTCATCGAGATTTATCATTAACGCTCTTAACTGGTGGAAGACTTCATGTTCCACATGTTAGTTCAGCTAAATCGTTAGAGCATATTCGTTTATCAAAAAAATCTAATGAAAAAGTAACAGCAGAAGTAACACCTCATCATTTATTTTTTACAGATAATGATCTTCAAGGTTTTGATACTAATTTGAAAGTTGCTCCTCCAATTCGTACAATATCTGATAAAAAAGCTTTAATTAAAGCAGTAAAAGATGGAACTCTTGATTGTATTGCGACTGATCATGCGCCACATACTATTGAAGAAAAAGAAGGAACCTTTGATTTAGCTCCATTTGGAATGATTGGGTTAGAATCATGCTTTGGTGCCGTAAATAGAGTATTAGTTAAAGAGAATAAATTGAGTTTATTAAGTTTAATCGAAATGTTGACAACAAGACCAAGAGGAATTATGGGTTTTAATAATAATTTGTTTAATATAGGTACTAATGCTGAATTAACAATTATAGATCCAAAAGAAGAATGGATATTTTCTAAAAAAGATATTCATTCAAAATCTAGTAACTCACCATTTATTGGTCATAATATGTATGGTAGAATAAAGTTCACAATAAATAAAGGCCATATCTCAACAATGTAAGGAAATCTTTTTTAAGATTTATAGTTGACTATGACAATAGTATTAATCTAATTTTGTTGGCTATTTTAGAACTGGAAATTATGAAAACAAGATCACTTAAAGCTGCAGAAATACAAAAGGATTGGTATATAGCAGATGCTGAAGGTAAAACTTTAGGTCGCTTCGCCAGTGAAATTGCTAAAATTTTACGTGGTAAGCATAAACCAACCTTTACCCCAAATTTAGATATGGGTGACTTTGTAATCGTAGTCAATGCCGATAAAGTAAAATTATCTGGAAGTAAAGAAACTAATAAAACCTATTTTAAACACTCTGGTTATATCGGTTCAACTACATTTACAAAATTAGATCATATGCGTAGAACTCATCCTGAAAGAATTGTTGAAAAAGCTGTTTGGGGAATGTTGCCAAAAAATCGTTTGGGTCGAGCCATAATTAAACACTTAAAAGTATATAATGGTGAAGATCATCCTCATTCTTCTCAACAACCAAAAATATTGGAATTTTAATGGCAAATGCAGTTTATAATGCAGTTGGTCGACGTAAGGAATCAGTTGCAAGAGTTATAATTTCTCCTGGAAAAGGAGACATAATTATAAATGGAAAGCCTTTTAAAGACTATATATGTCGTGAAAGCCTTGCCATTGTTGTTACACAAGCATTAGACTTGACAGATCAAAGAGAATCTTACAATGTAACTGTAAATGTAAAAGGTGGCGGATTGTCTGGTCAAGCAGGAGCTATAAGATTAGGTATTGCGCGTGCATTAAATGATGTAAGTGCTGATTTTAGATCCCCATTAAAAGCAGCAGGATTTCTAACGCGTGATTCTAGAGAAGTTGAACGTAAGAAGTATGGTCAACCTGGCGCACGTAAAAAATTCCAATTTTCAAAGCGATAAATTTATGGAAAATATAAAATTTGAAGACTTATTAAGTAGCGGTGCACACTTTGGTCATGTTACTAGAAAGTGGAATCCGAATTATAAACCCTATCTTCTCATGGAAAAAAATGGGGTTCATATAATTAACTTAGATGAAACAATTAAAAATTTAAATAAAGCGCTTGATTTTATTTCATCTAAAGCAAAAAATAAAGGTGAGTTTTTATTTGTAGGAACAAAAAAACAAGCTAGAGATATTGTTCAGCAAGAAGCTGATCGTTGTTCCATGTTTTATGTTGTTGAGCGGTGGCTAGGTGGTACATTAACAAATTTTACCACTATTAAAAAAAGTATAAAACGATTAAATCTTTTAGAAAAAGAAGGTTCTCGTATTTACGAAAACCAAACTAAAAAAGAAATTCAAATGCTTAATCGTGAACGGATTAAACTCTCCGATCAACATAGAGGTATTAAAGATATGCGTCGCTTACCTGACGCTATTATTATAGTTGATGCCAATCTAGAGACTACTGCAGTTAAAGAAGCTAGCGTATTAGGTATACCAATTATTGCATTGGTTGATTCAAACACTGACCCTACTCCCATTCAATATCCTATACCAGCAAATGATGATTCGATAAGAACTATTCAATTAATAATGAACGTTATTTCAAATCAAATCTTAGAGTCATCAGGCAGGAAAACTGATTCTTCAGAAATAAAAACCCCAGAAGTAAAAACTTCAGAAGTAAAAACTTCAGAAGTAAAAACTCCAGAAGCTTAATGACCATCAACGCTAAAATTGTTAAAGAGCTTAGAGATAAAACTGGTGCAGGTATGATGGATTGTAAAAAAGCACTTATGGAGACTGCAGGGGATTTAGAAAAAGCAGTTGATCATCTCCGTAAAAGTGGTATTGCTAAGGCTGAAAAAAAAAGTACAAGAACAGCTAAAGAAGGTATAATCTATTCATATATTCATCATGGTGGTCGTTTGGGTGTACTTGTTGAATTAAATTGTGAAACAGATTTTGTTGCAAAAACTGACGGTTTCTCTGAACTTGCCCATAATTTATCTATGCAAATAGCTGCTACTAACCCTCTATCAATTAAGCGAGAAGACATTGATACATCTTTACTTGATAGAGAGAAATCTATTTTCTCAGACCAAGCCAAAGAGTCAGGAAAGCCACAAAATATTTTAGATAAGATAGTTGAAGGTAGGGTTGAAAAATTTTATGCTGAAACTTGCTTACTAGAACAACAGTTTATTAAAGATCCTGAAAGAAAAGTTCTTGATCTTTTAAATGAAGCTGTTGCAACATTAGGCGAAAATATAATTATAAATCGTTTTACACGCTACGCTATCGGCGATTCCTCACTGATCGACTAAACCATAGTATAATATTATGTCAAGAACTGCTTACAAGCGTATCCTACTAAAATTAAGTGGTGAGGTGCTTGCTGGGGATCAAGGTTTTGGTATCGACCCTATAAAAGCTACTCAGTTAGCAAATGAAATTAAATCTGTCCACAATATGGGTGTCACAATTGGTTTAATTATTGGTGCTGGTAACATTTTTCGAGGTATGGAAGCAGCAAGTAAAGGGATGGAAAGAGTAACTGGTGATTATCTTGGTATGCTTTCCACTATTATTAATGCGATTAGTCTTCAAGATGCTTTAGAAAAAGTTGGTGTTGAAACAAGAACTTTATCTGCAATTACTGTAACAAAAATAGCTGAACCTTATATTAGACGTCGTGCACTTCGCCATTTAGAAAAAAGAAGAGTTGTAATTGTAGCCGGTGGTACAGGAAACCCATATTTCACTACAGATACTGCAGCTGCTCTTAGAGCAACTGAGTTGCAAGCTGAGGTACTATTAAAAGGTACTAAGGTTAATGGTGTCTTCGATAAAGATCCTGTAACAAACTCTGACGCGATTCATTTTAATGAAATATCTTACTCTGAAGTGTTATCCAAAAATCTTCGCGTAATGGACTTAACAGCTATTACACTTTGTAAGGAAAATTCCTTGCCCATTCGTGTTTTTAATATCAACATTAGTGGTGATTTAAAAAAAGTAGTTGAAGGTGATCAGATAGGAACCTTAATTAAAGATTAATAATGCTTAAAGATATTTATAATGATGCTAATCAAAGGATGAATCAATCTTTAGAACATTCTAAATCTGAATTATCTAAAGTAAGGACTGGACGTGCAAATCCTGATATACTTAATTCAATTATGGTCGAATACTATGGATCCATGATACCTTTAAGTCAAGTTTCTACTATCTCTATTCCAGAACCTAGACTGATTACACTCCAACCTTTTGAAAAAACTTTAATACCAATTATTGAAAAAGCTATAATGGATTCTAAGCTTGGTCTTACAGCAAATAATAATGGTAATTTAATTTTAGTACCTATACCTGCATTAACTGAAGAACGTCGTAAAGATTTAATAAAGTATGTCCATCAACTTATTGAAGATGGTCGAGTATCAATTAGAAATATTCGTCGTGATACGATACATGAAATAAAGAATTTTGGTGAGACTGAACATATTTCAGAAGATGAAATTCACAGACAAGAATCTGAGATTCAAATATTAACTGATAACAACATAAAGACTTTAACTTTATTACAAGAAAACAAAGAAAAAGAATTAATGGAATTTTAATATAAAATTTTAATTAATTGAACTTGATTATAAAAAAAGCTCTGATGTTAGTATCTCAGAGCTTTTTTTATAATCGAATTAATAAATTATATTTATTCACATTTTGAGAATCCACATCCTGGACAGGTAACACAACCTGCTTCGTGCATTACCGAGCTACCACAATCTGGACAGGTGGATATATTTTTGAAAGTAAAGTCTGTGACTTCTTTATTATGTTTAGTCACTTCTTCGGTTGTTGCCATTGTTATTGGTGATTTACGATTATCTTCGTCTTCGGAATCAGTAACACCATTTATTCGAGATTCAGGATTTTCATTAAGATAATCATCTAATGATTTACCAATTGCATCTGGAGTAGAAAGAATTAAACGTCCATCTTCCCAGGTTGGGTTAGGTCCACTTATTCCTTTTAATTGCTTGATTATTGCATTTGGATCAACTCCAGAACGAAGTGAAAGTGAAATTAGTCTACTAATAGCTTCTGATTGGGCGGCTGCATTACCTCCGGCTTTTCCAATTGTTGTAAAAACTTCGCAAAGTCCATTCTCATCTTCGTTTATAGTAATATAGAGTGTTCCTTCGCCTGTTCGAATTCGACGTGTTGTACCTATAGTAGTATTTGGACGAATACGCGGGCGTTTTTCTGAGCGTTCAGAAACTTTGGTTGTTCTTTCATCTTTTGTAAAAGTTTTCGGTGGTTCTTCTCTCTTATCTTCATCTGTAATCAAAATACCTTCGCGCGAGCCTTCGCGATAAACAGTGATACCTTTTAGGCCGGCTTTATAGGCAGTCATATAAATATCAGCAACAGTATCTTCTTGAATATCTGCTTTGAGGTTTACAGTTGAAGAGATAGAACTATCAATATATTTTTGTATTACGCCTTGCATTTTAACACGAAAGTAGGGGTCTATATTGTGAGCAGTTACCACATAGTCTGGTAAGTTTTCATCTCCACCAAAAAGTCTTTCTATAATAGGGTGAAAAACTTTGTATTCGTTGAATTCACGACCAAAGCCATCATTCTTTTTAACACGTCTTTTATATGAGGTTGCAAAGATCGGTTCAATACCTGAAGTTACTCTTGCTACAATACCACCACTTCCTGTTGGGGCAACGGTAAGAACTGTTGAATTACGAATACCATGTTCACGAATTTTATCTTTTAAATGTCGTGGTAAATTTTTGATAAATTTACTTTTTCTAAGACCAGTCCAGTCAAAATGAGGAAAGGCTTCTTTTTCTTTTGCTAATTCAACACTTGTTTCATAAGCAGTATCTCTAAATATTTGCATAACTTGATCTACAGTTTGGAGTGCATCTTCACTATCATATTTGATACCCATACGTACAAGCATATCTCCTAGGCCAAGAATACCTAGACCTACACGACGGTCATTTATTGCATTTTGTTTTTGTGCTTCTAAAGCATGTCGATCAAGATTGTAATCAATTACGTTATCTAAAAACCGAGTTGCAATTCCTACAGTATCCTTGAATTCTTCTATCATAAAATTTCCATCATTATCAACAAAACGTTCAAGGTTTAAAGCTCCTAAGTTGCAGCAACCACCATCTGGAAGTGGTTGTTCTGCGCACGGGTTAGTTGATACTAATGGACTACAATATTCTGCGTTGTGGTAATCTGTCATTGTATCCCAAAATAGAAGACCAGGCTCAGCGCTAGAATGTGCGTGAGATATAATTTTCTCCCAAAGCTCTTTAGCATTAATTGTTCTATAAACGGTACCACCCCATTTTAGATCAAACTCCTTATTATTCTCAACTGCTTCCATAAAGTCATGAGTGAGCAATACAGATATATTTGAGTATTTAACCATATTTATATCATCAGTTTTGATAGCAATGAATTTCTCAATATCAGGATGGTCTATTCGAAGTGTTTGCATATTTGCACCTCTTCGACCATGTTGTGCAATCGTATTAGTATTCTCACTAAAAAGATTCATAAAACCAACTGGTCCACAACTTTCCCCACCTGTTCCATTAATAGCATCACCAGAAGGACGAAGCACTGATAAGTCATGACCACAACCACCACCAAATTTGTAAGTTCTTCCTTCTTCTTTAATGGTTTTATAAATAGAATTAATTGAATCTTTTTCAATACCTACCACATAGCAATTATTAAGTGTAGTTGTGATATCATCTCTACCTGCACCATGCATAATTCTTCCGCCTGGTGTAAACTTGAAATTTTCAAGAATTGAGTAAAATTTCTTTTCCCATGTTTCTTGTAATTTCCTAGTTTTTTCAACTGATGCAAGAGCTTTTGCTTGACGTTCCCACAATTCATACGGATGACATTCCCAGGGTGCTAGATATTTATTTTTTAATATATCTGCTCCTAAAGAATCACCTTTGTAGTAATTTTCAATATGGTAGGGTTTTTGTTCATCTGAAAAGTCTTGTTCATCAACTTCTTTAGTTAGTTCACGGACTGTTTCTTCAACAATATTTGTTATCTCTTCTGTTGGTTTTTCCCCTTTGGGAAAATTTAGTTCAATCGCTTCAGCCATTTACAACATTCCTTTTTGGTATGTGGTTTTCATTTATAAAAATCGAGGTTTACTTATTAGGCTGTCAATTGAAAAAGTGATAATTCACTTGGTTGGCACAACAAATATATAAACGAAGTAAAAATAACTCAAGAAGAAAAGTTAAAAAAAGTAATTTGTCGTCAATAAAAAAAATGTTTCATCGGACTTTTCCACAATTTATCCACATAAAATATTAGTTTCAGTTCTATTTTTTTTTG
>Ga0209335_10001436_pt1 | contig 27212 bp, 29 predicted proteins | sample COG_09_FD_184753 | JGI IMG/M metagenome (GOLD analysis project Ga0209335, IMG submission 184753) | Pelagic Microbial community sample from North Sea - COGITO 998_met_09 (SPAdes) (version 2) | ecosystem: Environmental > Aquatic > Marine > Neritic zone/Coastal water | place: Helgoland, sampling...
CTGATCGTCAAAAAATAAGAAATATCTTAAATTCTATAGAGATACCAAAAAATATGGGAGTAATTGTAAGAACTGCTGGAGCAAATAAAACAAAAAATGAAATAGAAAAAGACTTTCAAAATACAATAAAAACTTGGGAGGAAATAAAAGAAGGTGCGTTGAACTCAAATGCTCCATCTCTTGTTTACGAAGAAGGAGATATTATTAAAAGAACTTTAAGAGATACTTACGATAATGATACAAAAAATGTTTATATCGAGGGTAATGAAGCTTATCAAAAAGCAAAAAAATTTATGAAAGAATTAATGCCAAAAAATGTGAAAAATATAAAAAAATATAGAGGAAAAATTCCTTTATTTCATGATGCTAATATAGAAAAAGAATTAAATAACATTTTTGAACCAACGGTCAAATTAAAATCTGGTGGTTATTTAGTTATTAACCCTACTGAAGCTTTAGTATCTATAGATATTAATTCTGGACAATCCACAAAACAGATCAATATTGAAAAAACTGCTTTAAATACAAATTTAGAAGCTGCGGAAGAAATTGCTCATCAAATTAAACTAAGAGATTTATCTGGTCTTATTGTTATTGACTTTATTGATATGATAAATTTTTACAATAGGAGAATTGTAGAAAAAAAAATGAGAGAAAGTATAAGAAAAGATAGAGCTAGAATACAAATCGGAAGAATAAGTAATTTTGGCCTTCTTGAAATGACAAGACAAAGGTTACGTGAGGGATCAATCAAATGGGAAACTCAATTATCACTTCCTTCATTTGCTCAAAAAATTTTAAAAAAAATTCAACACTTGGCCTTTACCGATAAAGTTAAAACCATAAACTCTTATGTTCCAGAGAAAGTAAAGATTTTTATAGAGGGTAATTTATTAGATGAGCTAAAATACTTTCAAAAAAAATATTCTTTTGAAGTAAAAATTTTATCAGAAGATAAATTTATTATTCCAGAGTATAAAATTGATTTATTAAATAAATCAAAAAAAATTATTAATACTGTAGAAAATATTAACACAATTATTCAAACAAAAAAAATAAATAATAGTTATGTAAAAGTTAAAAAAGGTAAAATTAAAGATACTAATAAAAGTAAAGATAAAATAAAAAAATCTAAAATTAAAAAGAAAATTAGAACTCTTTGGGTTAGAAGAAAAAAGAAAATTTAAATTAACCCTTTGCTTGGTGAACTTGCTCTTGCAAAATAATTTTTATTCATTCTTCCGGCTAAATATGAATTTCTTCCTGCAATTACTGCATCTTTAAAGGCTTTAGCCATCAAAATAGGTTTTTTGGCTTCCGCTATAGCGCTATTAATTAAAACTCCATCACAACCTAATTCCATAGCAATTGTTGCATCGGATGCAGTTCCGATCCCTGCATCAACTATAACCGGTACTTTGGATTGTTTTATTATTAAAGAAATATTAACTTTATTTTGTAATCCTAAACCTGATCCAATTGGTGATGCTAATGGCATAATCGCTGAAGCTCCATTATCCTCTAATTTTTTTGCTAATAACGGGTCGTCTGTGCAATAAACCATTACTTTAAAACCCTCTTTAACTAATGTTTTTGTAGATTTAATTGTTTCTATCATATCTGGATAAAGAGTTTTTTTATCACCCAAAACTTCTAACTTTACTAATTTCCACCCACCCATCTCTCGAGCTAGTCTTAAAGTTCTAAGGGCTTCTTCGGAATTAAAACAACCTGCAGTATTAGGTAGAAAGACTATTTTTTTTGGGTTAATAAAATCAGTTAATATTGGTTTTTTTTTATCCAATATATTTACTCTTCTTACGGCCACAGTTACCATATCAGCACCAGACGCTTGAACTGCTTTTGCTGTCTCTAGAAAGTTTTTATACTTTCCAGTGCCTACTATAAGTCTGGATTTAAATAATTTACCTGCAACTTTTAAATTATCTTTTTTCAGTTTACCCCCCGCCTATAAAGTGGACTATTTCTACTTTATCGTTATTTTTTAAATTTTTTTTCTTATAATTTACTTTTGGAATAATTGTTCCATTATGTTCTATTGCTACTTTTTTAGCACTCATTTTATATTTTTTTAAAAGATCAAATAATGAAAAGTTTGATTTAATAATCACTTTTTTTCCATTTAATTGTATTTTCGCCATAATTAAGTTATTCAATATAAAGAATTTTATGAATAAAATTATAATTCTTAATGGACCAAACCTCAACCTTTTAGGTGAAAGAGAAAAAAACCAATATGGTAATTTTACTCTAAAAGACGTTGAAAAAAATTGTAATGATTACGCAGATCAAAATTATATCAAACTCACATTATTTCAATCTAATCTTGAGGGAGAATTAGTCGACCAAATTCAAAAATCAAGAAATAAGCAAGACGGGTTAATTATTAATGCCGGTGGTTATACTCATACTTCTGTAGCGATTCATGATGCTTTAAAAATATTAAAAATTCCAATAATTGAATTGCATATCAGTAATATTTATAATAGAGAAGAATTCAGACATAAGTCGCTAATTAGTAAAGTTGCTAAAGGAGTTATTTGTGGTTTTGGAGCTGAAGGATATATAATGTCATTACATGCAATGAATAAATTTTTAGAAAAATGAAAATTGATAAAAAATTAATAAAAGAACTCGTAGATAATCTCAAAGAATTTGAGTTAACAGAATTAGAATACCAAGAAGGTCAAACCAAAATTAAAGTTTCAAAAGCAACTAAAGGAATAGAGTTAGGAAAAACTAGCTCTGTTGTATCTGCAAATAAATCAGTGCTAAAATCTTCAGACGAGAGTGAAGGTATAAGAGTTAAATCTCCGATAATAGGAACAGCTTACTTAGCTCCAGAACCTGGAGCAAAAAAATTTGTTGAAATTGGAGATAAAATAAAAAAAGGTCAAACAGTTATGATTGTTGAGGCAATGAAGACTATGAATCATGTGCCTTCAACTGCAGATGGAGAGGTTAAAAAAATTTTAATTCAAGATGGACAACCTGTTGAGTTTGGACAAACCTTAATTCTTCTTAAATAAATTATACAATGTTCAAAAAAGTACTAATAGCTAATAGAGGGGAAATAGCTGTTCGAGTTATTAGAGCTTGTAAAGAGTGGGGTATTAAAACTGTAGCGGTACACTCAAATGTTGACGCCGAGTCTATGCATGTTAGGCTTGCAGATGAGAGTGTGTGTATAGGTTCTCATCAACCTCAAAATAGTTATTTAAACATTTCATCAATTATGTCTGCAGTTGATTTAACTGGTGCTGAAGCTATTCATCCAGGTTATGGATTTTTATCAGAAAATGCTAAATTTTCAGAAATTGTAAATAAACATGGAATTAAATTTATAGGACCAAGTGCTGAAATAATCTCAAAAATGGGAGATAAAATTGAGGCAAAAAGAATTGCTAAAAAATATGGTTTACCTGTAATCGAGGGTTCAGAGGGCGGTGTAAAATCTCTATCAGAAGCAAAGTCAATATGTAAAGAAATTGGATATCCAGTATTGATTAAGGCTTCAGGTGGTGGAGGTGGTAAAGGGATGAAGGTGGTTGAAGAGGAAGAAAATTTGGAAAATTTATTTTTAACAGCTAAATCTGAAGCAAAAAAATTTTTTAATAATGATGAACTTTATATAGAAAAATATTTTAAACATCCAAGACATATCGAGGTGCAAATTATGTCTGGTAAAAATAAAACTGTACACCTAGGTGAGAGAGACTGTTCAGTTCAAAGAAGACATCAAAAATTAATTGAAGAAACTCCAAGCCCAGTGCTAACAAAAGAACAAAGAAAAGATCTATTGGAAAAAACCGTTAAAATGGTCGAGCAAATAAACTATGAAGGTGCCGGGACAGTAGAATTTATTTATGAAAATGGAAAATTTTATTTTTTAGAGATGAATACCAGAGTTCAAGTTGAACATCCTGTCACTGAAGTTCAGACTGGTATTGATATCGTAAAAGAACAACTTTGGATTGCTTATACTGGGGATACAGCTTTAAAACAAAGTGATATAGATCCTAGAGGTCATACTATTGAATGCAGAATTAATGCTGAAAATCCAGCTTTAGACTTTCAGCCTAGCCCAGGAACAATAAGTGTTTGTCATCAACCTTCTGGTTTTAGAACTAGAGTTGATGGCTCTGTATTTCAAGGATGTAAAATTACACCCTATTATGACAGTTTGATTGCAAAAGTTATTTGTAAAGGTAGAAATAGAACCGAAGCTATTCAAAGAACTTTAAGATCACTTGATGAATTTGTTTTAGAAGGAATAACTACAACAATTGATTTACACAAAAAAATATTAAATCATAAAAAATTTATAAATTCTGATTTTGACACTAATTGGCTTGGAAAAGAAAAATTTTATTAAACGTTACTACAATTTAAAAGCTGTATATCATAAATTGCATGGTCAAAGGGAGTTAGGCTTGGATCTGAAGCAAAAGTCCAACCATTAAATATAAATACTTGTTCATTCTCATTTTTTGTTAAATCCTTGACTTGCATATAAGCGACTGTATCAGTTTTATTATTTACTTCCACTTTACCACATTTCAGAATTTTAATTTCTAATGGGCCAAACAGTTTGCTTTCATTTAAGCTAACTACAAGCTTCGATGATTTTGCAGTAATTTTATCAAGACCAATTAAAATTACTTGGGAAGATTTTAAATTTTCAGAAATTTTTCTTTCTTTAAGATTTTGATTTAAGGAAATATTTTCATTTTTCTCTTCTGTTTGATCAAAACTTGGTTTGATTTTATCTATATTGATTAAGGGAGTGGTTATTATTTTTTCTTCAGCATTAGAAAAACATAAAGAAATTAAATAAAAGAATAAAATAAGATAAATTCTATTTCCAAGTTTCATATTTTTTCTTAATATTATTTTTTATAATCTTAACTGGTTTAAAGCTATTGTTTGTGCCTGTTTGATTTTCTAAATGTTTTTTTTGCCATAAATGTTTAATATTTTTACTATCTGGAATTTTATCAACTGTATGATGAATCCATAAATACCAATCTGAAGTAATTTTGGTAGCCTCAACGTTGCTAGCGTAAATAACCCAACGCTCATTTTTTTTGCTATGGTAATATTTATTTCCATATTCATCTGAACCAACATATTTTCCTAAAAATAAAGTTTTTAAAAAAGTTCCGAAAGTTTGTCTATTCCACCAAGTAAAAAAAAAATTTAAGCTCATATCTGAAATTTAAATCCACACAATTATTAATTGTATAATTAAGTAATAGACACTTTATACAATTAATATATATCTAAATAAAGAGATTCCATTAATTATATGAAAAAATTCCTTGTTGAAACTTACTATACTTGCACATTTAAAACAGTTCATACTTTAGATAACTTAGACGACACTGAGTTATCTAAAATCGATAAAAGGACTGATGGTGACGTAGAAGTTATAGATGTAAAACTTAATAACAGAAAAACAAAAAAAATAGGTGGTAAAAAAGACCAAAAAACGAATGATTCCAAATTGGATAATGTTTTACCTAATAATATAGCTAATAAAATTAAAAAATCAAAAAATGACCTAAATGATAATTCGGGCAATCTTAAAATTAAAAGTAATGCCAGGTATAAAATGCCAGATAGACGCAAAGGATATATCCAAAAGGCACAAATTGGTGATCACAAAGTTTATCTACACACTGGTGAGTATGATGATGGAAAAATTGGTGAAATATTCATTGATACTAATAAAGAAGGCGAACTGGTGAAAGCAATGATGAATAATTTCGCAATAGCGATTTCCTTAGGATTACAATATGGTGTTCCGCTTGAAGAATATGTAGATGCTTTTATTGATACCAAATTTGAGCCGTCAGGTAATGTTAATGGTAATGATAGAATTTTAAGTGCCTCATCAATACTCGATTACGTTTTTCGAGAACTTGCAATTTCTTATTTGGGTAAAGAAGAGTTGGCCCATACTCCATCAATTGCAAGTGTAAAAAATCCAAATATTGAAAATAGAGAAGACAAATTTCTTAAAATTGTTAAAAATATAACTTCTAAAGGTTTCGTTAGAAGCAATTATGAGGAAAAATTAGTAGATCTCTCCGATGTTAGAATTGATCTTAAAACTAAAAATTAATTCTTTTTCAAATCTTTTTTAATACTTAATTCTTTTAATTGACTTTCATCAACATCTGAAGGTGCCTGCATCATTAAGTCTTGGGCATTTTGATTCATTGGAAAGAGAGTAACCTCCCTAATATTCTCTTTACCCGCAAGTAGCATAACAATTCTATCGATACCGGGTGCTATACCTCCATGGGGTGGTGCTCCATAACTTAATGCATTAATCATTCCACTAAACTTTTCATTAACTTCTTTTTCATTATATCCAGCTATAGAAAATAATTTAAACATGAGTTCTGGTATATGATTTCTTATTGCGCCAGATGATAACTCGATACCGTTACATACGATATCGTATTGATAAGCTTTAATATCTAATGGTTTATCAAAATTTAATTCTTTAATTTCACCTTGAGGCATTGAGAATGGATTGTGACTAAATATAATTTTTTTAGTTTTTTGGTCAAGCTCGTACATTGGATAATCAACTATCCAGCAAAAAGCAAATTTCGCTTTATCAATAATATCTAAGTCTTGTGCAATCTTGTCTCTTGCCAAAGAAAGAATTTTTTCAATTTCTCTTTCTTTACCACAAGCAAAAAAAACACTATCGCCAATTTCAGCATTACAGCTAGTCATAATTTCTTTAAGTGAGTCTTCGCTAAAGAATTTTCCAACTGGCCCTTTACCTTTAATTTCTTTATCTTGCTCTATTGTAAAATAGGCCAAGCCAGAGGCACCTTGCTCTTTTGCCCATTTATCTATGTTATCAAAAAAACTTCTTGGTTTATTTTTTGTATTCTTTGTTATTATTGCTCTTACAATTGATCCAGTTTTTACTAATTTTTTAAATATATCAAATTTAATGTCATCTCTTTTGAATAAATCAGTAAGTTCATAAATTATTAATGGATTCCTCAAGTCTGGTTTATCTGTTCCATATTTTTTCATTGCTTCTTGATATGGTATTCTTGGAAATTTTTCCTTAAGAATCTTTTTTGATGAAAACTGCTGGAATAAGTTAATCAACAATTTTTCTACAACATTAAAGACATCTTCTTGTTCAACAAATGACATTTCCAAATCTAATTGATAAAATTCACCAGGGCTTCTATCGGCTCTAGCATCTTCGTCTCTAAAACATGGTGCAATTTGAAAATATTTATCAAAACCAGAAACCATAATTAATTGTTTAAATTGTTGTGGTGCTTGAGGAAGCGCGTAAAATTTTCCTGGATTTAATCTGCTTGGAACTAAAAAGTCCCTTGCACCTTCAGGGCTTGAAGAAGTTAAAATTGGAGTTTGATATTCTAGAAAACCTAATTTTAACATTTCAGATCTTATAAAAGAAATTACTTTTGATCTTAAAATGATATTTTTATGCATTTCTTCTCGTCTAAGATCTAGAAATCTATATTTTAATCTTATTTCTTCAGGATAATCTTGTTCACCAAAAACTGGTATTGGCAATTCATTTGCATAAGATAAAACTTCTGCAGATTTTATAGCGATTTCAATTTTGCCAGTTTTTAAATCTAAATTTTCAGTTCCAGAAGCTCTTTTAACTACTGTTCCACTAATTTTAATGACAGACTCTGGTTTTGATTTTTCTAATACAGGAAAGAAATCATTATTGTTTTCAATCACACACTGTGTCATTCCATAATGATCTCTTAAATCTATAAATAATAAATTTCCGTGATCTCTTTTTCTATGAAGCCATCCAGAAAGATAAACACTCTTATCAATTTCTTTTTCACTTAATTCTGAGCAATTATGTGTTCTATATTTATTCATTGATCTAGTAGTTTTTTTATTAGATTAATATTAATAGATTTTCCAGTAGATAAAGATAAATCATCGACATCTTTTAGAAATTTAAACATTTTTTCATAAGATCTTTCTATATTTTTGATAATAAATTCAGATATCTTGGGATTAATACTTATTTGTTTGTCAGAAAATGTCTTTGAAATAATTACTTTTAATAAATCATCAGTTGGTAGTTCAATTCCAATAAATAAAAAGCTATTTATTCTCGACTTTAAATCCTTCAATTTAAAATTAATATTATTGATGGAGGTAATAGAGTTTATTAGTACGTAATTATCTAATTGCTTTGATTGATTTAAAATTGAATATAGTAGTTTTTCGTCAATATTATTACTGAAATTATCAATAATCAAACAATCCAAAATATTTAAATCATTAACTATTTCATCATTTACATGTAATGCATCAATTAATTTTATTCTTTCAATTTTTTTTTGAAGTATTTTAGCTAAATGTGTTTTGCCAGATCCTGGGGCACCAAAAATATTTAACCATTTGCCAGGCCATGTTGGCCAACTTTCTACTAATTTATATGCAGAAAAATTATTACTAGAAATAAAAAAGTCTTGTTCATAATATTTTTTAGAAAAAGGAAATTTAAATATAAGTTGATCCATTTTTATAAAATTTTAATTACCCACTGATCATTAATTAATTGTAGGTCTATATTTTCTATTTTTAATTGATTAATTATCTTTTCCAATTTTCCTAAATATTTTATTCTTAAATTCATATAATTTTTATTGAATCGTTGTACATAAATATTTTCAATCGAATCAATTTTTTTAATTTTTAAATTTAATTCGACAAAATTATTTTTTTTATTAAGATCTAATTTGGCATTTAAAAAAGATGGTGTTCTAATGTCAATTAAGTTTTTTGATTTAACTAAATTTATTAATTCTTTTTTTGAATTTATAATAATTTTTTCATAAAACTTTTTTATATCTAAGTTATCTTTTTCTACTTTTAAACCTTTAGATATTTCCTTTCCTTGTATAATTGCTTTGATATATACATTTTGATTGCTGGTATTGTTATCATCAATAAGAATTAGAGCCACGTTTTTGTTTTTATATTCTTTAAATAAGTCAAATAACTTTAAGTTTATTAAATTATTTTTATAGTCATTTATGTTTCTTATAATTTCAATGTTTTCTATTGGTAGAATAAATTCAATTAAATCATTTTTATAAATATCATTCCAATATTTATAAAAGAAATTATTATTAAAAACATAAATTCCATCTTCTCTAATTAATACTGGTAAAATATATAATTCTTTATTGAAAAATTCTGAGTATAATATGCTTCTCTTGTAAAATAAATCATGTACTTTGTCTTTATCGAATGTGATGCTAAAATTAACTAATCCTGCTTTATTTTTTTCATCTGTAATATTTGAAATTTGGTAATAAGCTACCAATTGTTTAATGGAAGAAAAACTTAAATCCGAAAGCTTATTAACGTCCTCTTTTAACAATATTCTTGTAATTAGTTGGATAAACCCTTTTTGAATAGCTTTATCAGCAAGTTCATTATTTGTAATGTTTTCTTTTTTTTCTAACAAAATATTACTAACATTAAATGGTTTATTCTCAGAAAAAAGAGTTTCAGTTTTTAAAAAAAGAATTAAAATAAGTATTATTTTGTAAAGTTTCATAAAAAAATTAATAATCAATTTATAAATGAAAAAAAATGAAAATAGTTATAAAAAAAGTGGTGTTGACATTTCGTTGGCTAATAAATTGGTTAATCATATATCTAGAGTATCAAAAAAAAGTGTCAAAATAACGAGTGGTTCCAAAAAAAAAGATATTATAGGGGGATTTGGTTCTTTGTTTGACATTAGCAATCTTAAAATTAAAGATCCTGTAATAGTTTCATGCACTGATGGGGTTGGGACTAAAATTGACTTAGCTAATAAGTATAAAAAATTTGACACTATTGGAATAGATTTAGTAGCTATGTGTGTTAATGATTTAATTGTTCAAGGTGCAAAACCATTATTTTTTTTAGATTATATTGCGGTTGGCAAATTAGATTTAAATAAAACAAAAAAAATTTTGAATGGTGTTTTTAAAGGCTGTAAAATATCAGATTGTAAATTAATTGGCGGTGAAACAGCAGAAATGCCTGGCATTTACTCCAAAGATAAATTTGATCTAGCTGGTTTTAGTGTTGGCATTGTTTCAAAAAAAAAAATTCTTGATAAAAGTAATGTAAAAAAAAATGATATTGTTTTAGCTATTCCATCTAATGGAATTCATGCTAATGGCTATTCATTAGTAAGATCAATTTTAAAAAAAAATAAAATACCTTATAATTTAAAAAAAGAAATTTTAAAACCTACAAAAATTTATACTAAAGAAATTTTAAAATTAGCAAGTAAAAATCTTATTAATGCTGCGGCCCACATTACAGGTGGTGGTCTAATAGAGAATTTATTAAGATCAGTGCCAAATAATTTAACTTTAAATATAGACCTTTCAAAGATAAAAATAATTAAAATTTTTAAATGGTTAAAAAGTAAAAATATTTCAGATCAAGAAATGTTGAGAACTTTTAATTGCGGAATTGGTTTTTGCATTATCGTATCAAAAAAAAATATTGATAAAATAACAAGAATATTTCCTAAAAAATTTACACCGTATCAAATTGGTTATATTTCAAAAGATAGTAATAAAGTAAATTTGTCAAAATCTTTTAAATGGTAAAAAAAAAAACTTGTGTTTTTATATCTGGAAATGGTTCCAACCTTAAAAATCTTATTTACCATTCTAGAAATAACAATTTTCCAATTAAAATAAGTTTAGTTATATGCAACAATCAAAAAGCAAATGGTATCAAGTATGCAAAAAAATATAAAATACCGTACATTTTAATTAATACAAACCTTCATAATTATGAAAATAAAATTGTAACAAATTTAAGAAAATATAAAATATCTTTTATTTGTCTTGCTGGTTATATGAAAATTATTTCAAATAAATTAATTAAAAATTATCCAAAAAAAATTATAAATATTCATCCTTCACTACTCCCAAAATTTAAAGGATTAAATACTTTTTCTAGAATGTTAAAAAATAAAGAAAAAAAAGGCGGATGTACCGTGCATTATGTTAATGAAGAATTAGATAGCGGAAGTACAATAGTTAAAAAATCATTTTTTATTGGCAGTAAAGATAATGAAAGTATTTTAAAAAAAAAAACTCAGATACTAGAATACAGAGCCTTTCCAGAAGCAATTGTAAAAATTTTTAGAAATATCTAAGTTTTAAAAAAAAAATCTATTTCCTTTTTTGCGTTATCTGTTGAATCTGATCCATGAACAGAATTTTTATCAATTGAAATTCCATAAAGCTTTCTGATTGTGTTTTCCTCTGCGTCCTTAGGATTTGTTGCGCCCATTAGCTTCCTATTTGAAAGCACCGCATTTTCTCCCTCTAAAATCATTACTACTATTGGTCCTGAAGATAAGTATGCACATAGATCATTGTAAAAAGGTTTGGATTGATGAACTTTATAAAACTCTGAAGCTTCATCCTTTGTAATATGAATTTTTTTAGAATTTTTAATATTCAAGTTATTTTTAATAAAGATATTCTTAATTTCTTCAACTAAGTTTCTCTCAACAGCATCTGGTTTTATAATAGAAAGTGTTTGTTCCATTTATTCGTAATTATCCTCAACAAGTTGATTCAATAATCTTACACCAAACCCGGTTGCCCCTCCTGAATTTAAAGATCCTCCATATTTTGAAAAAGCCATACCGGCAATATCTAAGTGAGCCCAAGGAGTTTTATTAAGGATAAATCTTTGTAAAAATTGAGCTGCTGTTGTTGATCCCGCTCCTCCAACATAGTTTATATTTTGCATATCTGCATTTTTAGAATTTATAAGTTTATCATAATTTTTATGCAGAGGCATTCTCCAAAGTTTTTCTTCCACTGTTTCACCTGCTTTTAAAATTTGTTTGGATAATTTATCATCGTTCGAAAATAGTCCAGCATATTCCGATCCCAAAGAAACTATTATCGCACCTGTTAAAGTTGCTAAGTCAACAATGATTTTAGGCTTATATTTTTTTTCAGTATAAGTTAATGCGTCAGCTAAAACTAATCTACCTTCAGCGTCTGTATTTAATACTTCTATGGTTTTACCACTATAAGACTTAACAATGTCTCCTGGTCTTTGAGCATCTCCACTAACCATATTTTCTACAAGTCCTACAACACCTACAGCATTAACTTTTGCTTTTCTTAAAGCCAAGTTCTTCATTAAACCGACTACAGCGGCAGAGCCCGCCATATCGTAAGTCATATCTTCCATAAATCTTGCAGGTTTTAACGAGTAACCACCAGTGTCAAACGTAACTCCTTTTCCAACAAATGCCAAAGGCTTAGATTTATTTTTGGTTCCGTTCCATTCTATTGTTACTAGATATGACCCTCTTTTACTCCCCATTCCTACACCAAGTAGAGAATACATTCCTAATTTTTTTAATTTTTTTTCATCGTATATATTAACTTTTAGACGATCTTTTCTAAGAGAACTTAATCTTTTTGCGTATTCATCTGGGTGTAAAACATTACCAGGTTCTGAAACTAAATCTCTAGCGAAAAAAGTTCCTTCCTCTAAAGCTTTAAATTTTAGTTGATTTTGTGTTGAGGGTCTATTTTTATTTCCTAGAACGTTTATTGAAATAAGTCTTGTTTCTTTTTTTGTTTTATATTTTTTAAATTCGTAAGATTTTAACTTAAGTCCATGAAGAAAATGACCTAAAAAATTATCGTGTTCACCTATCACGGTATCGGAAATTATAAAATAATCACTATTCTTTCCATAGTTAACACGTCTATAAAACTCTGCTCCTAAATTTTCTATATCTGAAGTTTTTGAGTCATTTTTTATTGATATTAAAACTATTTTTTTTTTTGAATTAATTTCAAAAACAAGCATATTTTTTTTAATATCACTAGTTTTAAGCAGTTCATTTATATAATTAAATTCTTCACTAGAAATGAATCTTTTTAAATCGTTAATTTTGAATTTTTCATTCACAAATAAAACAATGTTAGATGAAATTTTTTTAATTTTATTGAAATATTTTATTTTAACAGTCATGAAATTTTAAGTACTTAATAATAAATTAACTGCTTTATATGTTTTAATACACCATATTTCAAAGGTAAATTTGTCATGTTTCACTCTAAAGTTGAATTTTTTTTAAGGATGCATTATCAATATATACTTTATTCATATTCCAATGCACCAAAACAAAATTTTCTATAATTATTTCGTTGAAATTATAAAGACGTTTTTACTAATTCTTTTTGGCTTATCTTTAATTGCTCTTACTGTTAGAGCTGTTAATTTTTTAGATTTAATAGTCGAGAATGGCTATCCAACAAGTATCTACTTTTTGTATTCTTTCTTAAACCTGTTTGGTCTTGCTCCTAAGTTTATTCCTCTATCATTTTTAATTGCGATATTTTTATTCATATATAAGCACTTAGAAAATAGTGAGTTTCTGATTTTATGGACCTCGGGAGTTAAAAAAATTAAGCTAGTTAATTTATTTCTTATTTCATCATTATTCGTCTTAATTTTTTATTTAATTTTTTCAATTTTCTTAACTCCAGCAATGATGAATAAATCAAGGCAACTATTAGCTAAAGATGAATTTAATTCTATATTACCAACTTTGAAAACAAATGAATTTAGTAATTCTTTTAAAAATTTAATTTTTTTTGTTGAAAAAAAAGTTGAAAATAAAATTGAAAATATTTTTGTACACGATAATGGAAATTATTTAAGAAAATTTACACCCGACGTATCGAATGATAAAATCACAAATATAATAGCAAGAAGTGGAATAGTTAATAATAAAGAACTATTTTTAGTTGATGGGCAAATTATATCATTTAATAAAACTAATAATAAAAATAATATTGTAAAATTTGATCAAATATCAATTAATCTTACAGACATAAATACCACTATAATAAAACAACCCAAGATTCAGGAAACTTCAACTCATTTACTGCTTGGTTGTGTTATTAAAAGCAATTTTATTAATAAATTTTGTAATGATGACTCAAAAAAGGAAATAGTGCCGAATCTCAATAGACGTTTGTCACTCCCGTTATATATTCCTGTAATTGCTTTACTTTGCTCGTTGCTTATTTTAAAATCAAAAAAAAAATATTTTAATAAATCTTACATTTTTTTTTATTCTTTTTCTTTATTAGTAATGATCGAATTATCAATTAAATACACAGGTATAAATTATTTAACTCAAATAATATTTATATTTTTACCATTCATTTTAATTATTTTTTTATATTTATTTTTAAATCGTACATTTTTAAAAGAATTTAAAACAACATGAACAATATTTTATTAAACTATATTTTAAAAAATTTTTTAAAAAATTTTTTTATAGTTACAATTATATTTTACTCTTTTGGAATGATATTAAATTTATTCGAAGAAGTAGAATTTTTTAAAAATCTAAATGTCTCATTAGCTACGCCTTTTATAATGACAAGTATATTTATACCAAGCATGATTATAAATATTCTCCCTTTTATAATTTTTATTTCAAGTATTTGGTTTATTATTAAGATAAAAAATAATAAAGATTTTTTAACTCTAAAAGTTTTTGGATATTCAAATTTAAGATTATTTTTTGTACTTGCTGCAACCGCTTTTTTACTCGGGTGGTTTATTTTGTTTTTTATTAATCCTATTACATCATCTTTATCGAAATACTATGAAAAAACGAAATCTAGATATTCAAAAGATATTAATCATTTAATTACTTTTAATTCCTCAGGACTTTGGATTAAAGAAAATTTGAATAATAAACAAAGAATAATTTCAGGAGCTAAAATTGAAGGTAAAAATTTAATTAATGTCACAATTTTACACTTAGACTATAACTCGAATTTACTTGAAAAAATAATTGCAAAAAAAGCTAATATTGAAAATAATAATTGGGCACTTTCTGAAGTTAAGATCTTTAAGCTTGAAGATGGGATTTTTCAAACTATTACAAAAGAAAAATTAAATTTAACATCGAACTATAACCTGTATAAAATTAACAATTTATTTAAAAATTTTGATACTTTGTCGTTTATAGATTTAATTTTTAATTTTCAGAAATTGATCGATAATGGCTATAGCGAAAAATTTTTGAATAAAAGTGTTCATACAATGTTAGTTCTTCCTTTTTTTTTAATGGTAATGACTGGAATAGCCTCTATATTTACAATGAGTAGTTTAAAAAAAGCAAATAACTTTAAGATTATTAGTTTTGGCTTAATTGTAACAGCTGCCACTTTTTATTTTAAAGACCTTTCCATTGCGCTGGGTCAAACTGAACGTATACCTTTAATTTTATCTGTTTGGTCACCAATAATTATTTTAAGCTCAATTATGATTGTGGGAATATTGCAAATTAATGAGAAATAAAATTTTTTATACAGTTTTTCTTCTTTTTTTATCTAACCATTTATTAGCTGAACAGTTAGAAATACAATCTAAAAATATTTCATTAGATAATAAAAATAAAATTTCAATTTTTGAAGGACAAGTATTAATAAAAACGCAAGATGGCAATTTAATTAATAGTGATTATGCAAAATATGATAAAGAAAAAGGTGTTATTGAACTTAAAAATAATGTTGTAGCTAAAGACAAAAAAAATAATATCATTAAAGCTAATTATGCTGATTATAACGAAAAAACAAAAATTCTTAAAACAAGAGGAATAACTACTATTACTACATCGGAAAATTACTTAATAAAAAGTAAAAATATTTTAGTTGATGATAATGTTAAATTAATTCAGTCAAATGAAGAGACAATTATTGAGGACATAGATAAAAATAAAATTTTTTTAGATAATTTTGAGTATTTGGTAAATGATAATATTTTCAAATCTGTGGGCTTTGTTAATGTACTAGATAATTTAGATAATTCTTATAAATTTTCACAAATTTATATCGATACTAACAAAAAAGAAATTCTAGGCACCGATATAAAGGCAAATTTAAATTCGCAAGGATTCAAGGTCAATAAGAACAACAAGCCAAGAGTTTTTGCCAACACAGTTAAAATTGATAAAGAAAAAAATGCTTTTGGCAAAAGTATTTTTACTCTGTGTGATTACAGATCAAAAGATAAATGTCCTCCCTGGACTATACAATCTACTAAAATGCTTCACGATAAAAAGAAAAAAACAATTTTCTATGATAATGCTTTAATAAAAGTTTACAATATACCTATTTTTTACATACCAAAATTGTCTCATCCAGATCCAAGTGTTGATAGAAGAAGCGGTTTTTTACTACCAAGTTTCTCTGACTCAAAAAATTTAGGCTCTGGATTAACAATTCCATATTATTTAGCAATAAACAAAGACAAAGATTTTACATTCAGAAATAAATTTTACTTAAATGAAAACCCGCTTTTCGGTGGAGAGTATCGCCAAGCATTTAAGAATTCAAATTTAAATTTAGATATGGGTTATACGCAGGGTTATAAAAAAACTGATGCATTAAAAAAAAGTGGAAATAAATCACATTTTTTTTCAAATTTCATTTCTAATTTTAGAGGAGAGAATAATTCTGAAAATATTTTTAAATTAAAAACTCAAAATGTTTCAAATGATAAGTATCTTAAGCTTTATAGAATTAAAACTGACTTAGTTGATTATAATCAAGATATCCTAGAAAATTATTTAGATTTTTCTCACAGTAATGAAGATTTATTTATTAGTTCCAATTTTACAATTTATGAAAATTTGAAGGAGAATTACAATGATAAATATGAATATATTTTTCCTGATATTTCTTTAGACAAAAATTTATTTGAAAATGATGTGTTTGGGAGTCTTGAGCTACAAAGTAATTTAAGAATTAATAACTATGATACAAATAAAACAGCAAAATTTTTCATTAATGACTTTAATTGGAGGTTAAAAGAACATTTTTTTGATAATGGATTAAAAGGAAAGTTAATCGGTAAATTTAAAAATTTTAATTATGAGACTAAGAACATAGATTCATTTAAACAAGAACCGACGAGTGAAATATTTGGTGCAATAGGTTATCTTGCAGAAATTGATTTAATTAAAAAAAATCAAAAAAATAACTCTGAAAGTTTGTTAACACCCAAAATTCTATTCCGTCACTCTCCAGGCAACATGCGAAAACAAGAAGATGGGCCAATGCTAGATCCATTAAATGCTTTTTCTTTGGATAGACTGAGCAACTCAGAGGTATTAGAGAATGGGTTAAGCGCTACTATTGGAGTTGATTATGAGATGAAAAAAAATGATAAAAAGCACAGTTTGTCTATTGCACAGGTTTTTAACGAAAAAGAGAATAAAAAAATGGCGTCTGAAACAAGTTTAGATAAAAAAAATTCTGATTTAGTAGGCAGTTATAAATATGAATTTGATAAAAATATTAATTTTAATTATAATTTCAATATTGATCAAAATTATAAAGATATAAATTATAACAACTTAGAATCTTCATTAAATTTTAATCCAATAAAGTTGGATTTTAATTACATTCAAGAAAAAAAACATATTGGCCAAAAAGAATTTTTAAAATCGAAAATTAGTTACGATAAAGGAGATCAAACTAAATTATCTTTTGAAATAAAAAGAAATTTAATTACTAATTCATCTGAATTTTATGATCTTAGCTATGAATATTACAACGATTGTTTAAGAGCTGGACTAGTTTATAGAAGAGAATTTTATAATGATTCAGAATTAGAGTCTGAAAATGCACTTATGTTTAAAATTACGTTAATTCCTTTTGGAAACATAAGCGCGCCATCGATAAATAAATAAATGAGTCGTATTTTTTCTTTAATTTTTTTTGTAATAATATTTTTTAAATTAAATTACCTTACTGCTATTGAGAATAAAATAATCGTCAAAGTAAATAATGATATAATTACCTCTTATGATTTAAAACAAAGCATCTTAACAACTTTAATTTTAGCAAACCAAGAGGTTAATCAAAATATTGTTGATCAATCAAAATCGATAGCTCTCAAATCTTTAATAAATTCAATTTTAAAAAAAAATGAAATTAAAAAGTTTAATTTAAGTTTAAAAGAAACAGAGTTAAATAATCAATTACTAAAAATCTCTGAAGGAAATTTACTTGAATTTAAAAAAAAATTTAAAGATAATAATTTAGATTTTTCTTTATATGTAGATAAACTTAAAACCGAACTTTTGTGGCGTAAAGTCATTTTTAATATTTATAATAATAAAGTAAAAATTAATGAAAACGAAATTCAAAAAGAAATAATTAATTATAAAGATAAGAAAAAAAAAGAAGAATACAAAATTTCTGAAATTTTAGTAAGTTTCAATTCTGAAGATGAAAGAAGAAATATTATAGATAAAATTAAAAATGAAATATCAAAAAATGGCTTTGAAAATACAGCTTTAAAATTTAGTGAATCTACTTCTGCTATAGACAAGGGAGACTTAGGTTGGGTCAATATGGATGCTTTAACAAAAAAAATTAGTGGAGTTCTAATTAATATGAAAATTAATGAGGTGTCTAAACCAATACTAATTTCAAACAACGTACTTTTTATAAAACTTAACGATAAAAAAATGATAAAAGTTGAGAAGAATGAATTCGAAAATTTAAAAAAACAGATTATTAATTCCAAAAAAAATGAACTTTTTAATTTATATTCTACAAGCCATCTATCTAAAATTGCTAACAATGCAAATATACAATACCAATGAAAAAAAAAATATTAATTATAGGGGGTGATCCTAATAGTATAAATTCTGAAATAATTTTCAAAAGTTGGAAAAAAATTAATCTCTCAATCAAAAAGAAGATATACCTTATTACAAATTACAACCTAATTCGTGATCAATTAAAAAAGCTAAAATTTTCTATAAAATTACAAAAAGTAAAATCTTTAGATGAAGTTTTTAAAAATGAATATTTAAAAATAATTGATCTACCTGCGATATATAAAGATCCATTTAATGTCTCAAAAAGAGAGTCGTCAAAATTAGTAACAAATTCATTAGATTTAGCTCATAAATTATGTGTAAAACATAAAAATATTGCCGGTATTATAAATTGCCCTATCGATAAATCACTTTTTAAAAAAAGCAAGATTGGTGTTACTGAATATTTAGCTTTTAAATGTGGATTAAAAAACAACTCTGAAGTAATGCTTATCAAAAATAAAAAACTTTCTGTAGCTCCGATAACAACACATATTAACCTTAATCAAGTTTCAAAAAGAATAACAAAAAAAACTATAATTAAAAAAGTAAATACTATAAATAATTGGTTTATTGCTAAATTGAAGTATAAACCAAAAATATGTATATTAGGTTTAAATCCTCATAATGCCGAATTTAGAAGTAACTCTGAAGAAAAAAAAGAAATTTTACCAGCAATAAAAAAATTAAAAAAAAATAAAATATTAATATCAGGTCCCCTACCTGCTGACACGGTTTTTATCGAACAATATAAAAAGTTTGATGTTGTTGTAGGAATGTACCACGATCAAATATTGCCTTCTTTCAAGACATTATTTAAATTTGATGCGATCAATGTGACCTTAGGCTTGAAATATTTAAGAGTATCGCCAGATCACGGTGTTGCAAAACAATTAATAAAAAAAAATAAGGCTAATCCTTTAAGTTTAATTAATTGTATCAAATTTATTAATAAGTTTGGTTTATGAAATTTGCTAAAAAATCGTTAGGACAAAATTTTTTAGTAGATAAAAATATTATAAGAAAAATAATCAATACTGTAAAAATTGAAAATCGTAACATAATTGAAATTGGGCCTGGTCATGGCGCCCTAACTAAAGAAATTCTAAAACTAAAACCTAAATCTTTATCAGTTATTGAGAAAGATTTTGAATTATTTTCTGAATTACAATTAAAATATAAACATAATAAAAAAATAAATGTATTTAATAACGATATATTGAAATTTGATTTAAGAAAAGTTTTAAAAAATAAATTAATTATATTTGGTAATTTACCTTATAATATTTCTTCGCAAATTTTAATTAAGATTATAAAATTTAATAAATTTGACTCAATGATTGATGATATGATTTTTATGTTCCAAAAAGAATTGGGAGAAAAAATTATATGTCAATTTCCATCTAAACAATACGGTAGATTATCTATTATATCTAATTATAAATTAGCCATAAAAGAAATGTTTTTGGTCAGTCCAAATTGCTTTTTCCCAAAGCCAAAAGTTAATTCAATGGTAATACATTTTAAACCAAAAAGAAAATTTACTTTTATTAAAAATTTAAATAGTCTTGAAAGAGTTACTAATATTTTATTTTCAAATAAAAGAAAAATGATTAATAAAAATTTAAAGAAATTACTTAGTCAAAATGATATTAAAAAATTAAAAGATATTAATTTAAAATCTAGACCCAGTGAAATAGAACCAAATACCTATTACAAAATCGTCAAAATTTATGAAGCTCAGAAATAGAATTTTTGTGTAATGCAATTATATCTTCGATTTGTTTAAAACATACTTCAAGATTTTTGTTTATAAGCACATAGTCATAATCATTCCAATGCTTAATATTTTCTTCAAAAGAGTTAAATCTTTTATCAACTTCTTTTTTGGTATTTTGATTTCTTTTAATTAATCTTTCATGAAGTTCAGCCTTTTCTATGATTAAAAAAATTTTTAAAAATTTTAAGTTCTTAAAATTTGACATTTGCTTTGTGCCCTGCCAATCAATATCAAAGATAATATCGTTTTTGGATAATAGTTTATCTACTTCACTTTTAGAAGTTCCATAGTAATTTTGAAATATTTTCGCATATTCATAAAAGTGGTCTTGTTTGATTAATTCTTTAAATTTTTGAGTTGAAATAAAATAATAATCAACTCCATTAATTTCATTTGATCTTGGTGCTCTAGTTGTATGTGAAACTGAAACCTTAAATGTATGATATTTTTGTTGAATCTTTTTTGTTAAAGTTGTTTTTCCAACACCAGATGGAGATGATAAAATAACCATGATATTTTTTTTATCATGAGTCATAATAGATTTAATATTTTAGGAAGATTTGCTTTCAATAAACTTTATTGCATCACCAACCGTTAAAATTTTTTCAGCTTCACTGTCAGATATTTCTGAACCAAATTCTTCCTCAAAAGCCATTACTAATTCGACTGTATCTAAACTATCTGCACCTAGATCATCGATAAAACTTGCTTCTTCTGTAACTTTTTCTTCTTCTATACCCAAGTGTTCTGCAACTATTTTTTTAATTTTACCTTTTACATCTTCTGACATGAAATCCTTTCGTAAGTTTATTTTCTTAATAGATTATTAGGAAGAATTGTCAAGACATATACATTCCACCATTAACATGTATAGTTTCTCCACTAATATATTTTGCCATATCTGAAGCTAAAAAAGCCACGCAATTAGACACATCTTCACCAGTACCAAGTTCTCCTGACGGAATTTTACTTAATAGAATTTTTTTAAACTCATCGTTAATTTTATCGGTCATCTCTGTTTTTATGAAGCCTGGTGATACGCAATTTATATTAATATTTTTTTTTGCATATTCTAACGCTAAACTTTTGGAAAAAGCAACAATACCAGCTTTTGACGCAGCATAGTTTGCTTGCCCCATGTTTCCTGTGTGACCTACTATTGAGGTAATATTAATAATTTTACCATATTTCTTTTTTAGCATTTTTTTTATAGAATATTTACACATTAAAAAAGTTGATGTTAGATTTATATCTATAACCTTTTTCCAATTTTCTTCAGCTAGTCGTATAGAGAGATTGTCTAAAGTTATTCCAGCATTGTTTACTAAAATATCAAATCCACCTAATTTTTCATTGATAGTTTCAATAAATTTTTCAATTTTATCATGTTCATCTAATTTAAATTTTTCAACAATTATCTTGGGGTATCTTATTTTAAGATTGTTTAACTTTTCTTCATTGGTTCCCGTTGCCGCAACAGAGGATCCTAAGTCATAAAATTTTTTTATTAAAGAATTTCCAATTCCGCCTGTAGCTCCAGTAATTAGGATTTTTTTATTTTTTAAATTCATTTAAGAAATTTTTAATATCAGCAATTGAGTTAATTGAAAAGCAATTTACATCTTTTACTGTTCTTTTTACCATCCCGCTTAATGCTTTGCCGGGACCTATTTCGACGAAATTTCCAACACCTTTCTCATGCATATTGATTATACTTTCACGCCATCTGACAGTAGAAAAAATTTGTTCTATAAGTAATTTTTTAATATTATTAGAATTTTTTTCTGATTTTGCTGTAACATTATTTATAATCTCAAATAAAGGATTGTTAAATTTTGTATTATTTATTTTGTTTGTCATATTAATAGAGGCTGTCTTCATTAACGAACAGTGAAAAGGCGCACTTACTTTGAGCGGAATAGATTTTATTTTTTTTTGTTTTAAAGTTGTTTGTAAAGACTCTACATCTTCTTTATTTCCACTAACTATTATTTGCCCATTTGCATTATCATTTGCAATTTCACAAACACCTTTATTTTCTTTTCTAAATTTAAATAAATCTATTAATTCATTAGTTTTTACTCCCAATACTGCAATCATGCTACCAACACCAACAGGAGCTGCTTCTTGCATTGCCTTTCCTCTTTCATGCAATAAATATAAAGCATCACTAAAATTTAATGACTCAGAACAAACTAAGGCGCTATATTCCCCTAATGAATGACCGGCAAAATATTTAAATGGGCTTAAATCAAAATTAAATTCATCTTTAAGAACTCTAAAAATCGAATAACTTACTGTTAGAATGGCTGGTTGAGTATTTTTAGTTAATTGTAATTCATTTTCCGGTCCTTCAAGGATTATTTTTGAAATTGAATAATTCAATTTCTCATCTGCTTCCTTGAATATTTTTTTTACTAGTTCAAAATTTGTAAAAAATTCTGATCCCATGCCTACGACTTGTGAACCTTGTCCTGGAAATAATAAAGCACTCATTTTTATTAGTTTATTTAACAATTATTAGTGTTGCTATAAATATTCATTATAGTATAAACCAATTTTTATAAATAATTAATAAAACTTAATTAACATAACAAATTATGGCTTTTTACGAAAATACTATTGTTACTAAACAGGATTTAGCTGAAAAAGATTTAAAAACTATCAAAGAAAAATACAGTGATATTATAAATAGTACCTCTGGAAAAGTAATTAAAATTGAAGAATGGGGCCTATTAAACTTAGCCAATAAAATTAAAAATTATAGAAAAGCTTTCTTTATTCATTACAAATTTGAAGGTAGCAATAAAACACTTAACGAAATTGAAAAAAAAGTTAAAATTGATAGTTCGATTATAAGACATTTAACTGTTAAATATAAAGAATTAGATACAAAAAACGAATTTTTTAGAAAAGATAAATAATAATGAAAAGAAAAAATAAAAAATTTCAAAAAAGAGGATCAAATTCATTAAGTAAGTTAAGCTTGTTTCAAAAAAATAATGGCAAATTTTCAAAAATGTGCCCCCTTTCTGTAAAAAATGCTCCTATAGTTGATTACAAAAATATAAGCTTATTGAAAAAATATGTTTCAGAAAATGGAAAAATTATTTCATCTAAAATTACATCTGTGTCATCTGGAAAACAAAAAAAACTTACTAAAGAAATTAAAAAAGCTAAAATTCTAGGTCTTCTATAAATGCAAATAATTTTGTTAGAAAATATTCTTAATTTAGGAAACATTGGTGATAAAGTAACAGTTAAAAACGGTTATGGTCGAAATTTTCTCTTAAAACAAGGTAAGGCGCTTAGATTTAATAAAGATAATGAAGCATTAGTTAATAAAAGAAAAGATGAATTAAACAAAAAAAATAATGAAATTAAAGGTAAGTTCAGAGAGATAGCAAAATTAATTAATAATAAAATTTTTATTTTTAATAAAGAAAGCAAAGAAAACGGTGAACTATATGGATCTATAAAGCCAAAAGAAATTGCAAGCTTAATTAAGGAAAAAAATAAAGCAGATGTAAGTCCATCTCAAATAATCTTAAAAGAAAATTTAAATAAAATTGGTTTATTCAAAGCTGAAATTAATTTTCACTCTGATGTTAAAGCTAATATTTCTATTAAGATAGATAAAATACAATCAAAATAACTTTTCCACAGACATAAAAAAAAGTGTGTAACTTTTTTCTTTATAGTGCACATCTTTATCTTATTATATTTTTGTGAAGGAAATTAAAACTATACAAAATAATCAAGAAAATAAGCAGCCATCAAACCTGGAAGCAGAACAAGCACTTTTAGGATCAATAATGATTAATAACGATATTATTGATGAAGTGTCTACCCTGGTAAGTTCAAATATATTTTATGATCCTGCGCATGTTAAAATCTACGAAGTTATTGAAGCCCTTAATAACAAAGGAATGATTGCTAATCCTATTACTCTAAAAAATTATTTTGAAAAAGATAATATGCTTAATGAAGTTGGGGGAACAGAGTATTTAGTAAAGCTTACGAGATTTTCAGGATCTTCTAAGCAAGCAATAGATTATGCTAAGATTATCCATGAAATGTATTTAAGAAGAGAACTGGTTCAAATTTCTGACAAATTAACAACTGACACTTTAAATGCAAACTCTCAGGAGCAAAATGCTGAAAACATTATCGAAAGTACCGAAAAGTCTCTTTTTGATTTAGCTGAAAGAGGTAGCTTTTCTCAGTCATTTTTAAAATTTAATCAAGCTTTAGATCAAACTATTGAAATGGCTACTTTAGCAATGCAAAGTGACCAAGGTATTGTTGGTGTACCGACTGGTCTAAAAGATTTAGACGAAAAGTTAGGGGGATTACACAAATCCGATCTAGTTATTTTAGCTGGTAGGCCTTCGATGGGTAAAACAGCTTTAGCAACTAATATTGCTTATAACGCTGCTCAAAATTTAATACAAAGACAGGAGAAATCTTCTGTTGCTTTTTTTTCACTAGAAATGTCATCAGAACAGTTATCAACTAGGATTTTATCTGAACAAGCGAGAATTAAATCTGATGACATAAGACGTGGTAAGGTAACCGAAGAAGAAATTAATAGATACATTGAAACTTCGAGAAATATTTATGATCTTCCATTGTATATTGACGAAACTCCAGCAATTACAATTGCGACTCTTAGCAATAGAGCTAGGAGAATAAAAAGATTATTTGGTTTAAATTTGATTGTTGTAGATTACATTCAGCTAATGAGATCAAGTTCAAACAAAAGTGATAATCGTGTTCAAGAAATTTCTGAGATAACCCAAGGTTTAAAAGCACTTGCAAAAGAATTGTCGGTTCCTGTTTTGGCGCTATCACAACTATCAAGAGCTGTAGAACAAAGAGATGATAAACAACCTCAATTAGCAGACCTAAGAGAATCTGGATCAATTGAGCAAGATGCTGACGTGGTAATGTTTGTATATAGAGAAGCTTATTATCTAGAGAGAAAACAGCCGAAATTAGGCTCTATCGAACATGCAGAATGGCAATCTAAAATGAATGACGTTAACGGTCTAGCAGATATTATTTTAGGTAAACAAAGGCACGGTCCTACAGGCACTGTAAAGGTGGAATTTGAGGGAATTTATACAAAATTCAAAGATTTGAGCACAAATTAAATTTAGTTTATTCTTTAGTTATAAAAAAATTAAGATATACCTCAAATATTCTAATGTTTAGTGCTATTTATAAAAAAATAATTATAGATTTTTCAAAAATAACTCTTACTTTTTTGGCTATTTTAATTATTTTTTCCTTATATCAATCAAAAAATTTTAATTTAGACGCTTCATCAGACGCACTGCTTCTAGAAGGAGATCCTGATCTGAAGTACTTAAGAGAAGTGAATGAAACTTATGGTTCTAAAGATTTTTTAGTTTTAACATACACTCCTGTTTCAAGTTTTACCGATAAAGAGACTATTCTCAATCTTCAACTTCTTAAATCAAAAATTGAAAAGCTAACATGGGTAGATAACGTAATAACAATTATTGATGTACCTCTTTTGAAAAGCACTGATGAAGGATTAATGGAAAGGCTCAAAAATTATAAAACTTTAGCTTATCCAGAAATTGACAGAAAAAGAGGCTTTGATGAAATTATCAACAGTCCTTTATACAAAAATTATGTAATTAGCGAGGATGGAAAAACTTCGGGAATTGTTGTTTATCTCAAAAATGATGAAAGATTAAATGAATATATAAAAATAAAAGATAGATACTTTAATCTATATAATGAAACGGGATTATCAAAAGATGAAAAAATAAATTATAAAAAATTCATTAAAGAATACGAAAGTTATAAAAATTTATATAATATAAGAAATAATCAAAACATAGCTGAAATAAGAGAAGTAATTAACAAATATGGAGAAAACGCTAAAATTCATTTAGGCGGCATTCCGATGATTGCTGACGATATGATGAGTTATATTAAAAATGATATAATCGTTTTCGGAATTGGGGTTTTTGTTTTTATAATATTTACACTTTGGTTTATTTTTAGAAATTTTAAGTGGGTAATAATGCCGTTAGTTGGATGCGCGACTTCAGTAGTTATAATGATTGGACTATTAGGTTTTCTAGGTTGGAAAGTAACAGTAATTTCATCAAACTTCATTGCTTTAATGCTAATTTTAAATATGGCAATGAATATCCATGTTACAGTTAGATTTCTTCAATTAAAAAAAGAGTTTCCTCAATTATCAAAAGGTGAAGCGATATTAGAGGCAAGTAAAAAAATGATGCTTCCAATTCTCTATACGGTTCTAACGACTATATGCGCATTTTTATCTTTGGTTTTTAGCGGAATAAAGCCAATTATTGATTTTGGCTGGATGATGACTTTGGGTTTAATAATTTCATTGTTGATTACATTTTTATTATTACCATCTCTGATAAACTTACTTTCGTCAGATAATGACATAGATCTTAAAGACACAGAAAAATCTTTTATTACTTCTGCATTAGGCTCCTTTACTAAAAATAATAAATTTTTGATTTTTGGCTCCACTATATTGATAATAATATTTAGCTGTGTTGGAATATTGAAGCTCGAGGTTGAGAATAGTTTTATTAATTATTTTGATAAAGAAACTGAAATTTATAAAGGGATGAAGAAGATTGATGAGGATTT
>Ga0209335_10001438_pt1 | contig 27210 bp, 19 predicted proteins | sample COG_09_FD_184753 | JGI IMG/M metagenome (GOLD analysis project Ga0209335, IMG submission 184753) | Pelagic Microbial community sample from North Sea - COGITO 998_met_09 (SPAdes) (version 2) | ecosystem: Environmental > Aquatic > Marine > Neritic zone/Coastal water | place: Helgoland, sampling...
CAGAATTTTTATTATTCGCCAACAACGCTCGGAGTTCTATTTTACCGTCTTCTTGTTGTTTGTTCGATGCGTTTTGTTGTTGTTGTTGTTGTTGCTTTTCTTGTTGTCCAGACGTGGACGGTTTCTCCGTGTTCGTATCTCTCCCGCCGCCGCCGCCGCCGCCTTTCTTCAAGTTTCTTTTATTATTGTTGTTGTTGCTGATGTTAGTATTCCCATCATCGTTCTCTCGTTCCTCTTCCTTCTCATTCGCCTTCTCTTTCGCCGTCCCTCCGACGTCTTCGTTAATCTTCCAGATCCGTAAAAAATCCCCCGTCGTGGCCATTAAATCTTCGTGTTGGCACTCTTTATCCGGCACGAACATTAGTTTCGTGCACGGGTACGGGTGATCGAATCGTAAGTTTGGGTCGTTTAAAAATTTTCCGGTTTCTTCGTCCAAGGTGACGATTTCGACTTTGTTCTCGTACTCTTCGAGAAACGATCCGATGCCCAGGCGTAATTTTTTATCGTTTCGAACCTTTCGTTTATATCATCGCGCGTTTATCATCGCGCGTTTATCGCACGAAAGAGTGGGAGAAAAGAAGAGCATTTGTTGGTGTCAGTTGAAATTTGCGCGAATGCTCCGACGCGTACAGCATAAAGTACACAACATCGTGGATATAATTTGGATCCCATTCCGAAGAGAATAAAGAGCGGCTCCCGATTGGAATTCCATTTCACATGAACAGAGAGAGAAAGAGAGAGAAAAAGAGCGACACGTGAAGCGCTTCGCGCACACATATGAAGAAAAAGAAACGTAAACGTACCGACCAATTGCACGCGTAAATCAACCACGGCGCTTCGTAGGTGTAGATTTCCGCCTGCTTTTCTCCTGGATTCATGTTGAATTTCTCTCGTGTTATCTGCGCGGAAGCTTTTCTTGTGCGTCGAAACGAGTGAAGATTTTGAGTAAAAAATACGAGTAAATGTAAGTGAATGCATTCGAGAATTGACCATCTTTGACGCGCTTTAGATGCACGCAGAGGTGAGTGCAAAGAAACGAAACGCACATCGAGCGATACACACAGAAAAGAGCTTTCGAATGGTATCGTTTATGCTTCGTTCTCGTTCGAATTGAGCTGGTTTTTGTGCGTCGAAAACGTTCGTCTCTCTCGAGAAAAAAAGCGAAGATTTTTATCAAAAGTGACAGTTGGTCTCTCTGGATTTCTTCAACTTTATGCCGTGAAGAGCGCGATATATATACGCGCACAGATATATGTACTCTCTGGAGGGGAAAGAGTCGACGATGGTGACGACGAGAGGGAGGAAGAGGAAGATCGGTCGGAGAGATTCTTTGTGGGATTTGATCGTGAATAACGACGATATTTGTTTTAAACATATTTTGCCGAGATTGAATGGAACGGATTTGAAATTCTTGCACGGAGTGAATGGTGAAACGAGAAAGTTGATTAAAAGATCGTCTCGCAAGAAGGAGTTGAAAGAGAGGTTTAAAGTGAACGAGATGTCATCGATATCGACTTTGGAAGTCGCGTGGGAGCATTATCCGTGGGGTAAGTTGGTAAGGCAGCACGGCCCAAGGAGGGACGAAAGATTTTTCTGCGAGAAAGTTGCTTGGACGAATAAACTCGAGTTGCTCGAGTGGGCGCGAGAGGAGAAAAAGTGTGAGTGGGATAGAAAGACGATTTGTGCGGCCGCAAATCATGGTAATATGGAAATGGTAAAGTATTGCGTTGCAAATGAGTGTCCTATTGATGTGAGTGCGTGTGCACATGCTGCCGAAGGCGGTCATCTCGAGTGCCTCAAATACTTACGCGAAGAAGTCAAAGAGCCTTGGGATTGGAGAACTGCCTCTTGGGCGGCTAAAAGTGGTCACCTTCATATACTCGAATATCTTGTTGAGCGTAAGTTTGATAAATTTGTCAATGATGCGTGTTGGTTTGCGGCCGTGAACGGCCATTTAGACTGTTTGAAGTACTTGCACGAAACCGCCAAAGCGCCTTGGAACTTACTGGCCGTACGAGGAGCGCACGAGAACAACCACCCCGACTGTTTACAATACCTCCTCGACAACAACTGTCCTCTACCACATGGTTGGCGATACGAACATGGAGAGTTACACACTCCATAAAATCAACACAACACACACACACACACGCACACGCACACATACGCTTGTAAAAACACAACCTCACACAGAGAGAGAAACTCCTCATAAAACGTAACGCAAAAAAGAATGTGAAACTCGTACTACTAAACACACGTTATACCTGCGCTGCTTTCCAAAGGAGAAAGAATGCGAGCGAGAGGAAAGAACGACGACTACAAAAGTACTTCTTTAGACCTCACCTCGCGATCAAAAACCATCCTCCGCGCGTTCGATCGGTTACAAAACGAACCCGTTTTGAGCGCAAAATTTGCCAAAATTGGAACCGCGTTTAAGGGCGAGAAAACGATCAACGTGCTCCTTTTAGGCTGCGATCGACGCGAAGGCATAAACGACGGGGAAACGAAACGGATATTTAAGGATTTGGGGAAAGAACGCGGCGTAAATTTGAGCTTGTTTGGACCGAATTTAGTTTTCGATGATGATGATGAGAATTTGACAAGCAGAGGGAGGAGCAACGAGAGCGAAAGCGAAGACGACGATGAAAATGAAAATGATGAGGAGGAGAAGACAAAGGGAAAAGCGGCGCGAATAAACGTCGTCGAACGCGAGCGGTGTTTATTTCACGAGAGAAACAGAGAAAAGGACGAAATAGAATACGATGTGGCGTTTGCGTTTAACGCCGGCGTTTGGGGGTACGATTCCTGGTTGGAGAGCTTTAAATACGCGTTGAAAAGATACCCGAACGCGCCGATAATCGTCTCGGCGTATTCGATGAAAGAGTGCGAGTTGGACGAAGACTGCGTGAGAGAGGGGTTCGGGGAAGACGAGATTAAGTTCGTCTGGGAAGCGGAGGGAAACGAGGAGTGCGCTGGAGAGAGGACGGGAGGCGAGGAGAATGGGAACGAGAATAGCGCCTGGATGTGTTTCGTTTCGAGTCGTTCGTTCGGTGAGTAGAAAGAGATTTTATTTGGTCCATTTTCCGTGGCACTGATTTAAGAAGAAGATTGAGTAGAAACGTCGTTCTCCGCGGCGACGGGGCAACTCGTTTGCAATCCACTCAATCGAGCCATAAACTTGGCGTGATTTTCAATCATTTTCCACGTCGACGCGTCGCTCGTTCGAACGCCGAACCGACCAGGGCCGACATTTTCATCGTAAAAGTGCCAAAACATCGAGCCGCTGATTTTGTTCTCCTTGGCGAGTTTCTCGGTCGTTTCGAACGCATTTTTGAAATACATGTCTCGCTTCTTCATGTCCTCTTTTCTCTCTTCCGGTGATTTCCCGACGATGATACCAAACTCTTCCAAAACGAATGGTTTCTTTCCGTTTACGAGTTTCGCTCGGTTCAAAATGAATTGCTTTTGAAACTCGGGCGTTTCGACGTCCCAGGCGTCCGGCCAAACGTGTATCCCGGCGTAATCCACGCACGAAGACTCGACGACTTGCGACAAAAAGTCTTGTCCTTCTCGTCCGGCCCAACGACCACCTCCTTTCCCTGGGTTCATGAAATCCGCGTCGCGTCGTCTGCTGTCGTCGCTAAATCCTTCATACCCAACAGCCACTAAATGATTCGGCGCTTTCTTCTTCAGATATTCGCACGAAGCTTCGATCCACCGTCGCATGTCCTCTCGCGACTTGCCTTTCGCTCTCGCTTCGTTGGCTAGATTCCACGCCATAATCGTCGGATCGTCTCGGTACTGACGCTTCGTGATTGAATTCGTTCTGTACGCCAGGTAATTAATCGTTTCCTTGTAGTACTTCTGCGCTTCCTCGTCCGTAAAAAACTCGCTCTGATCTCGACACGTCCTCGACCATTCGCAATACTCTTTGATCCCGCCCGTGGCGTACCAATTATCCGCGAGGACTAAAACGACTTTAACCTCTCGTTTCTCGCACTCGCTGAGGAAGAAATCCAAACCTTTCAACGCTCTCTCGTTCCAGGTCGTTTTCGTCGGCCTTAAAGCGTAGCCTTCCGTGATTGGATGCACCCAAATCCTCACCACTTTCAAGCCGGTTCGCACCGCCACATCGAGCTGGTTCGTGATGTGTTCTATGCCCAACTTTGGCGTCCATCGGTACGGCGGTGGCGCGTTTGAAGCCGCTTCCACCACCTCCCACTGATTCCACCCGGCGAACGTGAACGGTTTGTTGTTCAAAATAAAGGAGTCGCCGGAAACTCGAACGAATTCGTCCGTGGGTAAACACGTGGAACGAGGTGGTGTTTTATCGATCAACAATCGAAGCGTTTCCGAGAAATCATTTTTCTTCTGCGCGGAAACATTAACCACGACTTTGAGGATTAAGAAAAAGAAGAACAGGAAAGACGCGAGAGAGGAGGAAGAGGATCGAATCATTTTTGCGAAAGTGTTTTCGAGAGTCCTTGGACGCAAAAGCCGCTCGGAAATGATGTCGTTTTTTATTCATTGGATCACGCATGCACACATGTGGTTTTCCAACAACGAGGCTCGGGGAAAAAAAGAATATAAATTTTCGTTCTTCCTTTCTTTCTCTCAAACGCACACAAACGCGTAGTAGTAGTTTAAATAAAGATACATATGAATTGAATGTAGTACACAACCGCATACAGTACGTAGCAGTTGTCATAAAAAAAGTATTGCTAAGCTAGGAAACACCCTCTAAATTTATTATATCGGACGATGATATAAAACGTAATGATCTCTCTCTCTCTCTCTCTCTCTCTCTCTAACCCGATTGCGTTATGCGCAAACCGCGATGGATCAAAAATACACCACTACTCTTTTATTATTCATCCGGCTTCATGACTCTCTTCTCGGAGACGTACATGCCATCTAAAAATTTACGAATGTCCTTCTTCTTCACCAAGCACGAATCGTGGATCAACGCGCAGCTCTTGGAAACGTTGTCGATGTCGTTCCCGGTTAAGACGATTTGATCCTTCACGTCGCTCGATCGTTCCGCTTTCACGCCCGGCAACATCTTACATTTCCTCGGTCTCTTCTCGCCCAAAAAGTTACGAATTTCCACCATGTCGCCCTTCTTTTCGTCGATGTTGATGTTAATCGGAAAGTGCGCGTACACCGCTCTCATCTTGTACTCGAACCCGTACAAAACGCCGTCGAACAAGTTGCTGATGTTCGAGCACGTCGATCGCAACGCCGAGGTGATTTTACTCGTCGGAAAGTACATCGCCGCGACAATCTTGTTGTTTTCCTTGTCGTGGTGTAAATCAATCTTCGCGACGTGGTTGAAATCTCTCTTCAGTTCGCCTCTCGGCCCCGAGACGGTGATTTTGCGGCCGCTCATCTTCACCGTGACGCCTTCCGGAATGTCGAGCGTACGCTCCGTTTTTACGAGTCTCATTCTTTTTGTTTTCTGTATATAATGTGATGATGAATAATAATAAGAGGTTGAACAATGAGAGGTTAGTATTAAAGAGACAAAAAGAAACCGTTTAATATCAAAACATCAGATTAAAGGAGGAAACAAGACCCCTCAAGCCAAAGTCCTTTAAGTCCTAAAAAAGAGAAAATCCAAGACTCTCGAAATCTCGTCGAAATCGACGCGCAAACTCGCCGTCGCGACGCGAATAAAACGCGATTACGCGTTCGGTGACATCCAACACTATCGTTTCTCTCAACAAAATACGTTTTCATCCGAAAAGCGATTCAAAACGACGTCCGCGTTTGTGTCCTTTTCGCGACCAAATTTCTCATTTTTCGCGATGAAGAAAAACGAAATGCAACGATTCTCATCGCGCATACGCGCGTTCGAGAGAAAGAGAGACTCCTCTCTCTCTCTCTCTCTCTCTCTCTCTCTGCTACAAAAGTATATCGAATGCAGTGCGAGTCGCAAAGCACAAAAAAAAACGTTCGCAACGTACCTCTTTATCGTCGTCTAAATCTTCTTTTAGTGTGACGCTTAGAACCAAAAATGCGAAGAGAGAGAGAGAGAGACAAACACAAGCTAAACCCTAAACACATATCTAACACCCTAAACAAAAAAAAGCTTCAATTAATCTGCTCACAATCTGCCCTCACATTGCCTTCTGACTGACGCTCCTCGGAACACCACGCGAACGAGAGTTTCTTTCCCAGAGCTACGTGTATTATTGCTCGTCAGTGAGAGCGTGCTTTTTGGTGAATTCTAGCGGCGGAGAGATTTTTATTCGAGAGTATATAAGAACTGAACTCAGAAATCCATTTTCCCAAGCCGGGCGGCGGGGTTCTGTTTTGCGTTCGTCTGACGTTTACGCCGGCAAAGAGAAGAACTGAAGAAGACAAAGAAGAAGTGTATTATCGCACGCAAAAGTAATACGATCAACGAGAGAGTGAAAGCTCAAACGCAAAATCATCGTCGTTCTGAGAAAGAGCATCGTCCCAAATACTAAGAATACTAAGAGTAAGAGTAAGACCAAATGGCAGGCAAAGAAGACCAACAACGAGAAGAAACTTTCAAGGCGAAACCGGAACATCCATCGGATGGAGATGTTCAAACACCTCTCGTCTCCTCGCGCTTGTGCATAAAAAACCTCCCGAAACATTACACGGAAGTGAGGTTTCGAGAGCACTTTTCAACGATCGGAGAAGTGACCGATTGCGTGATTAAAAATACGCACGGCGGTACCGACGATAACGACTCGAGGAGCAGTTGGCGGCAACATCGAAAGCAGCAGCAGCAAACTTCTCGATGTTTGGGATTTATTGGGTACAAAACGGAACAGATGGCCACTTTAGCGCAGAAATATTTCCACGACACGTTCATCGATACGAGTCGGATCGATGTCTCGTTCGCGGCGAGTCGGAAAGAGCGAGCGAAATTGAGCGAAAGGAGTTCGTGGTCGAAGTATTCCGCCGGGACGAGCGCGAACGAGAGATTGAAAAGAGAGGAAGAGAAGAAGTTAAAAAAGAAGAATAATAAAGAAGACGAGGACGAGGACAGAGAGGAAAAGAAAGATCCGAATCGATTTATCGGCGTCCGGGAGCGGATTAAGATGGAAAAAGCCGCAAAACTGAAGAAAGAACAGTTCGTATCGCCCGAGGAGAAAATGTTGGAGGAGAAAATGCGAGAAGATCCGAAATTGAGAGAATACATGGCTTTAATGCTCCCGAAGAGTAAATTCGCGGCGAAATTTTGGTCGGACGGGTTAGTGCACGAAGAAGACGATTACCTGTCCGGAGGTCCCGCGCAAACGAAACTCGCCGACATCGAAGATACCGAAGGCGGGAACGCAGACGAGGATTCAGACGACGACGAGTACCAGGACTTAGAGAACGACGATAGTAGTGATGATAATGGTAGTAGTAGTAGCGAAGAAATAGATTCCGATTCAGACGACGTTAAGAAAGACGACGCGGTTTCGGACATGGAGTATTTGAAGGCGAAGAGAGGGAATTTTAGCAGCGATTCAGAGGATTCCGAGGAGGACGAAGAGGAGGAAAATTCTTCGGACGACGACGACGACGACGAGAACAACAACAGCGAAAAGAGTAGCGACGATGAAAGAAAGGAATTTTCCTTGGAGAACGACAACGACGACGACGTCGATAATACGGAGAAGAAAAAGTCATCAAAGAAGTCGAAAGATGATGAGAAAGCAACAATAAAAGAAGTCGAAGTCGTCCAAGCGTCGGACATGGAATCTTTACAAGAAACCGGTCGCGTGTTCCTTCGCAACCTTCCGTATACGTGCACGGAGGAGGAAATATTCGACCACATGCAATCTCACGTCGGAAAATTGACCGCAGTGCACGTCTTAGTGGACAAGTCGACGAAACAGAGCAAAGGATTGGCATACGCGACGTTCGCGTTGCCGGAAGATGGCGTGAAATGCATCGACGTGTTAGACGGTGCTATTTTCCAAGGTCGCATTTTACACGTATTACCGGCGAAACGAGCGCCGACGAACGCGGAAAAGAACACGTTAGGCGGCGTCGGGAGGATAACTATAATAAACGACGACAACGGGGAAGACAACGACGACGAGAACGACCCAAAAAACTCTTACAAGAAACAAAAAGAGCACGCGCGCAAAGCGGACGCGGCGGATAAAAAAGCATGGAACGCGCTCTTCATGCGTCAAGACACCGTCCTCTCCGCGGTCGCCGCGATGTACGGCGTGGACAAAGGCGATTTGTTGAGCACGGAAACCGAAGACGTCGCCGTGCGGGTCGCGCTCGGTGAAGCGCAAGTCATTGCAAACACGAAAAAAGAACTCGGCGATGTCGGCGTGAACGTCCACGCGCTCGAATCTGCGGCGGCGTCGAGAGAAAATGTCAAAATCGCGCGTTCGCAACATTCGATTTTGATTAAAAATTTACCGTACGAATCCGAGGAATCCGACTTGAGAGAGATGTGCGAAAAGTTTGGCACTTTGAGTCACATGGTGTTACCATCGACGCGGACGATTGCAATCGCGGAATTTCTAGAGAGTAACGAAGCGCGAAGAGCGTTTCAAGGGTTAGCGTACAAGAGGTACAGACACGTTCCGTTATACGTCGAATGGGCGCCGAAAGACATTTTCAAGACATCGAAGAAGAACGAACTCGGGGATGACGACGACGACGACGATGATGATAGAACAACAAAGTTCAACAAAGAAACCTCATCGAAAGACGACGATGTCGAGGAGGATCCGGAAGAAAAGTCTAAAGTTCTCTTCGTGAAAAACATCGACTTTTCGACCACGGACGAGAGTTTTCTTCAATTCTTTGAAAATCTCTGCAAACGCGCCGGCGGGAAGAACCGAAGACTCGTCTCCGCCAAAATCGCCCGAAAACCAAACTCGGACAAAAGTAAATCTCTTTTATCCAAAGGATTCGGGTTCGTCGAGTTTGAATCGCACGAAACCGCCTCGATATGCTCGAAATTAGTCTCCACCGGCGTCGGGAAGTTAGACGGTAAAGTCTTGTCGATCGAGCTTTCGAGGCAGAAAATGTCTCGAGAAACCGTCGAGGACGACAACACCAACGCGCTCGCGATAAAAAAGAAATCCAAAATACCAAAAGGCAAATCAGCGACTAAGCTCGTGCTTCGGAACGTCGCGTTCGAGGCGACCAAACGCGACGTGCAACTATTGTTCAATCCGTTCGGCGTTCTGAAATCCGTTCGCGTGCCGAAGAAATTCGACGGATCGCACCGAGGTTTCGCGTTTATTGAATACACGACGCAAAGGGAAGCGACGGACGCGATGGACGCGTTAGGGAACGCGCACTTGTACGGGAGGAAGTGCGTGATTGAACGCGCGGATGAAGACGAGACTGTGAATACGATGGATGATTCGAACACTGCGGTCTTTGGCGAATCAAACGTGGAGAAGTTGCGGGAGAAAGCGAAAAGGCAAATAGACGGAGGATTGAACCAGCGGTCTTCGAAAAGACAGCAGCGCGCTTAGTTTTGTATAATACTAATTGCTGTACCTACTGTAGCTTTAACAACATCTTAATACCCTATTTCTTTGACCTTAAGCTTCTTCTTCTTCGTCTCGTAACGTGCCGAGCAAAATGGTCGCCGGCCCGGATTGGCCGTTTTGCATCACCGCGGATTTCAAAACGTCTTTAATCGTTTCGCTTTCCATGACGCTTTCTTCGTCATTCGCATCAATAGTCGTCGTTTTTGTCGTCGTCGTCGTTCGTTTCACGGACTCTTCCACGTGCGACCCGAGCAGTTGCTCTCTCAACGCCGCCTCGTACGCGACGTCGAAATCTTCCGCTTGTAAATCGAGTTCGTTTTGAACGACGTCGTGTTCGACTTTTCTCCTCAAATCGTCTTTTGGATTGTCGTGAAAAGCTAAATCTTTCGTGAATTGCTCTAAAAACTGTTCCGACTCCGGGTCGTCCATCAAAGCGTTCATTAAATCGCGTTCGAACGCGTCGGCGTCGAGTTCCGGCGGCGCAATCTTTTTCTTCTCCTTCTTGGAATAACTATTATTACTACCGTTGTTGTTGTTGTTGTTGTTCGCGCGTTGCACTTCTTCCGCGCCTTTATACGTCGCTTTCGCGTTCATAAACGTCCCGAGTTTTTTCCCGACTCGTTTCACGTCCTCGCTGAATGCTTTCTCTTTCTCTCGCCGTTTATCGTCTTTGAGATCGTCGTCGAAATCGAATTCGTCGTCAAAGGCGCTGGGTCGTCCATCTTCGTCGTCGTCCGAGAGAGGATGCATTTCGCGCTCCGCCGCTCGCGCTAAAATCTCGTTGTCTAAATCGCGCATGCCGTCGCGCATCCACTGGTCGCTTTCCGGTTCGAGGTTTTGTACGTCTTCCTCTTCGTCTTCGTCTTCCTTTGTTTCTACGACACGTTCTAACGCGTCTTTGAATTGCAAAATCGCCGCGATTTCCTCCGCGTTGAATGTCTTCGCCAAATCCTCGTCCTCTAAACTATCATCTTCGCTGCTCATCAAAAGCTTTTCCAACGCAATCTCCATCCCGACCGTTAACTTCATCCCGATATCAAACGCGTTGTGCAAATCCGCGTCGGTTGTTTTCGCAATCACATCCATCGGATACTTTCTCGGCACGTCGAACTTTGCTCGAGCGAGTTGCGCGTACGCGCATCGAGAGAAGCGAAGCGTAACGGAGTCCATCTCATTCATCATCGCGTCGTCTTGGATGACGATGGAACTCTCCTCCTCTTCCTCCTCCCTTCTTGCATTTGATTCGGCGCGCGCGGGAGTATTATTAAAGTTCAAATTGCGAAAATCTTTCGAGCTTCTCACGTCCGCGGGCGTCCGCTCGTAAAACATTCTTGTCGCCAATTGAATAAACGTTTGTTTTCGCTGCATCGATGTCATCCCAACGCAGTGTAAAGCTCGCCTCACGCGTTTCGGAAGTACCACTCGCGCGAGATGTCTGGACGTGACGATCGCCGTTTTCATGGTTTGATAATATTTTTTCATCTTGTTGTTTTTGAGATGCGCGTCTATCGCGTCGCCGAGCCTGTACTTCTTTTGATCTTTCGCTTGAATCAACGCATGCAACGCGTCCACATTCGTCTTCAGCGCATCCATTCTGTCTTCATCGTTATCCTCTCGATCCTCTCTATTCCTCGCGTTTTCGTCTCTGTCTTCTCTTTCTTCTTCGTCATCCTCTCGATTTTCCTTCCTCGCTTCGTTTTCGTCCTCAAAAGGCTCGTACACGACGTGCACCGCGCCATGTCTGATGAACGTCCTCCCTTCCGCCACGTTTGGTTCCACCCACGTCGGTAACACGTGCGCGCATTCTACCAATAAAAACTCCCCGTCGTCGTCGAACATGCGAACGGATGTGTCTTCAAATCGTACACTCAATCGAAACAAGATGTTCGCGACCATCCACTCGTCGTCTAAAGCGTCTCCGAATTTCGTCGATCCTTTCAAGCACCATCTTTTCGTCGCGTCGCAGAACGCACGGGTGAGGTTGAATCCTTCTCGGTGGTAACAGTAAGCGTCGTAAACATCATCTTTTCGCTTCATTTTCGATGATAGTAGTGCTTCTTTCGCTTCAAAGTCTTGCTCTAAATGTTTGAAAATTTCGTTCTTTTTCTCCTCCAACGCGCAAGAAACGTCGTCGAAGTAGATGAGATACTGCACGCAGTTTGGCTCCAAAGTGCGAGAATTATACTCATTGTCATCATCACCGATATGATTTAGTTTTTTTCTATTTTCCTCTCGTTCGGATGCATTCATTGTGTTCTCCTTGTTAGTGCTAAATTATGAGGAGATTCCCCTTAAGACTTAATTGGTTGTTGTGTGGTACTACCGTACGTAGTATAGTGGTACAATATAGTATGATGATGATATTACAGCAATTTAATAAGTCTCTCTTTCAATTCTTCTTAACTTTGTTCTCTTCCGGTGGATTCGCTTGTAAAGTTTGGAAAAACTCATTTAACATGCCGACGGATTCGTTCGCGCCGCCGCTCGTACGCACGCGGCCTCGAACCCATTTGCTTATTAAGTTTATATTCTCGCGGTTGTGACAAAACCTCTGGTCGACCAAGAAAATAGCGGCGTAATCGTGTAAATGCCGAACGCATCGACCGAGCGCTTGGTTATACGCTCGAAACGCTTGGTGTTCGTACCATCGATTGCCGTCGAGTAAGTTTTTCTGCGCGCCGTGCGCGGAGGAGTTGAACTGTTTCTTGAGGTTCACTTTGACGTCGCCGAGGTTCGGGAACGGGATTCCGATGCAAAACACCGCCCGCGCGGCGTTGTCTTTAAAATCCAAGCCTTCTGAACATTTGCCACGGAAAACGGCAAAGAGTAAGGAGCCTTTCTTTTTCAAACCGTCTCTGAAGTCTTCGAGGGTTTCGTCGAAACCTCGAGATCCGCCGGTTTCGAACACGATTTTCTTGTGCTTCGAAATCTGCGCGTGGTGTCCGGTGGTGTGGAACCACTCGTCCGAGATCCTCTGGATGAGTTCGTAGGACGGGAGAAACACTAATACGCCTCCTGGAATGTGTTTGCAATACCGTAAAAGCATGTCGCCTAATCGCGCGGAAAAATCTTGGCCGCTCGATTGTAAATTTCTCCTCGTGATGGCACCGAGCGTATCGAGACTTTCCACGAAGATTTGGTTGTTCGGAACGACGTGCGGGGCGTCGACTTTAATCGGGAACGGAACGCCCAATTCACCCTCTAACGAAGACGTCGGAGATAACGTGCCTGAGGTTAAAATCACGCACCGCGCTTTCTCGGCGACTCGTTCAAACGCCACCGCCGGCCGGAGACACCACAGGGCAAAACCACCAGTCTTCTCGTCGTGTTTTGGTTTGTCCGCTGGGTTGCTGAACGCGTCGTGCGCGAATTGTGCGATGCATAAGACGTAATCGTTGGAGTACTTCTTGAACAAGGAGAATTTTGTCGCGATTTCGTTCGCGAATCGCATGGCTTGCATGCCCAAGACTCCGGTGACTTTCTCGCCTTGTTCCGAGATCATTTGCATAGTTTTCGATTGCTTGGCCGTTATCGTTTGGACTTTTTTCAAAACGGAGTCTAACGTCTCCTCTTCTCGTTTTGGGTTACACAACGCGTCCCATAACTCTTCGATTATGACGTTCGGATCGCTTATCGTTCTCGTTTGTTTGTATCGATCGAACTCTTGTCTCTGTTTCATCTTTCTCGAGATCCACGCGGCAATTTGAATCAAGAAGTTCTTCACCGGTAAAGCTTCCGGAAAAGTGACAACCAATATCCCAATTTCGTTCAAATATCTCTCTAAATCTTTCTCGTAGACTTCCACCGACGCGCCTTCTCTGCAGACGTCTTCGATGTTGTGTCCTTCGTCGATGATGATGGCGGCGTTTGTTAAATCGATATCCATCGCCGCGCGAATGCCCTCGTCGAAAATGTAATTATACGGACACAAAACAAACTCGGCATCTTTGTATAACTCTTTCGTGACGTAAAAAGTGCACGCCTCGTGTTCCTCTGCGGCGTACTTCAAATCTTCGATGTCCCAAATGTGCGCGTTTCTCATCTCGTCTAATAAGTGCGCCTGGCGATTGAAATACGCGCACTTTGAGCTCGTCGAATGCGGCGGCACCGCTTTCACGCACCCTCTGGTCATCTCTTGACACTCCTCGTCCGTTTTCTTGGCCGGACAGAACTGTTGTCGAGATCCTAACACCGAAAAGTTTGGCCTGTACGGGCACCTCTTCAACTCTCTCGCTAACTGAGCGATTTGCGAATGCGTTCGCGAACACAAGAAAATTCTGGGAATTTCTTCCTCCTCTCTTTCCAACCTTTCCATCAGATTTTTCATCGATTGTTTTTGGTCGTTATCCATCCTCTCGGGGTCGCTATGTTCGTACTTCTTTTCTCCCGCGTTCTCTTCGAAATTTCCATAGCCCATACCCATGCCCATCGGCCGCATTTTCGTTTTGATGGGTTCAGAAATCCCTTTCCCGTCCGGGCCTAAACCTTGTCCGGGTAAGTGGCCCATTTTCGCTAATAACTTTGCGCCGATACCACCGTCTGGTGGGAGTACGTTTTTCGAGGAGTTGTTGTTGTTGTTGTTCGTCGTCGTCGTCGCAGCTTCTTCTGACTTTATCCTCGCATTATCTTTATCTTCTTTAACTTCTTCTCCCGTTTCCATTTTCACCGTTTCCGCCTCTCTCGCGCCGACAAACATCCCGTTCGCGGTTCTCCACCCATCCGGCAACCCTTTATTCTCCGGCGTCGCCCCAATTTTCGCCCGTTTCTCCCAAATCTGCCTCCTCATCTCCTTCTGAAACGCCAACGACGCGCACAATAAGGCTAAACTCTTCCCCGTCCCCGTCGGCGATTCCACCAGCGCGTGTTGCTTCGTCTTGAGCGCTTGCAACACTTTCGACATGACAATCTTTTGCGGAATTAACGGCGTCAAGCCTTTCGGAAACGCCACGGGAATCCCCATCATCGGGAACGTGTTCGACGAATCCGGTCTTTGAGTGGCTGGGAGGACGTAATGCTCTTTCCGTCTCTTTCGATGTCCTTTCGCGTTGTTGTTGTTTATATTCGCGAGCGAATCTTCTTCTTTCATCATCGTCTGCGCGGAATCTTTCGAATCCCCCGGGGTTGAAAAATCCTCCTCGTTATCTTCTCGTTCTTTCTCGTACTCTAAGTTTACAACTTTTCCTTTAGTGTTGCACTTCGTGGAATTGACCATGTGTTCGTTCCTCGCTTTCGTCGCTTCCCGGAAGAGAAACTTGACTGATTTTTCGCTCTTGTATTTCTTCGTTTTCGTCTGCGCTTTGTTGATGTTGGGGCGATGATTTTCATTTCTCTCTTCTTTTATTACCCCTTCGTGTTCTTCTTCTTCTTCTTCCTCTAAAACAACGGGAACATCCTCCTTTGAAAACGCATCATCTTCTCTTCTCCCTTTATTCTCGTTTTCGTCGCTCATTATGAGCACGTGTTCTTGTTCTTAATGAGAGCGTTGTTCTTCTTCCTCTTTTTCTCACAACGAGGCGAAACGAGATTTTTAAAAATGTCGCGTCGCTTTATATTTAGGGTCTTCAAAGTGCTCAGATTCGATGAGATGACCTTCTGATCACAGATACATATCGCTTTCATCAAACTCTTCTTCCGGAAGACGACGAGACCATCGAGCGCACTAACAGAAGCGCGAGAAAAACGGCTCTGTGTGTGTCATCATAACGGCGTTGGTTTGTTTGGTGCATTTGCATCAAGAGTCGTCGTCGTACCAACACGTGTTCAAAAGATACAACAGAGTCAAGGTTTAGTAGTATTAGTAGGTATCCATACTCTTTTCAAAAAACCGACAGCTGCTTTTTTTTAAAAAAGTGTCCTTTGTGTTGTTCCGTTGGTTTTAGATATAACAGAAGCACGTGCGGCTACGTGTCGTCATAACGGCTGGTTTTCTGGTACAACTATGCGTACGCGAGCGCAAAATGTATTACAATCAAGGAGGGCAGTAGTCGTACCAACGCGTTCAAAAGATGCAACAGTAGGTAATATTTTCAAAAAACTGTTCGACAGCTGCTTTTTAAAAAAAAGTGTCCGTTGTGTTGTTTCTAGATATTCTTCCGAACGACGACGAGACCAACGAGCAGCGCAACAGAAGAAGCACGAACTGGCTCTGGTGCAATCGCGCGTCATATGCGAGCGCAAAAGAGCACAAGCGAGGAGGGCAGCAGTAGACCAACGCGTTCAGTCAAGAAGTTTATTATTACCTAAAATACGAGTAGTATTTTCAAAAAAAAAGTGTCCGTTGTGTTGGTTTAGATATAAAAAAAAATAGGGGAATCACCCTCAGAACAATCTCTCTCCGTTCTCTCTTCTCCGAGAACGAACAATAGCGAATACTAATATGTTGTTTCGCAGCCGAGGAGGAGGAGGAGGAGTAGGCAGCAGCGATGAGACCGGCGAACGACAACGAAATCGAGAACACCAAATGCGGTCGCCTCTGGCGGACAGAAACGAACGAAATGTGACGGGGCATTTTATATCCAAGACGACGGGGAAAGACGAGAGCGAGAAAGAGCGACGAGAGCGAGAGTTTGCGGGGGTAAAAAAGAAGCAAAACGAAGGGAAAAAAACGACGACTAAAACTACCGCGTCCGTGTCTGTCTGCCCAGATATCATCAGAGAGTACCGAGAAACGACGAGCACGAGAAGTTTAACCGAAAATGAGATTCAAATCAATTCGAGAGATGATGAACTCAATTTGGTGGGTGAGGAAGAAGAAGCGTTGAAGAAGACGAAGATATCGACGTCGACGAGAACGAAAAATTCGTACAAGAAAATGAAACTTTTAGGGAAAGGAGGGTTTGCAATCGTATACTCCGTGAAAGATTTGAACAAGAAACCCTCCGATGATGGCGTCGAAACACAATCATCCTCCTCGTCTTCGTATAATTATTACGCGGCGAAGGTTGTTTCGAAGAAAAATTTGGAACGGCAAAAGCAAAAGGACAAGATGTTGGCGGAAATTCGAATCCACAGAGCATCCGAGCACGAGTTTATCGTGAAATTTAAGAAATGTTTCGAAGACGAGATGAACGTGTACATATTGATGGAGAAGTGTTCGGATAGGACGTTGGCGGATGTGATTAAATACCGAGGCGCGATTACGGAAACGGAAACGAGCGCATACGTTTGGGAGATTTCGCAAGCGATGCAGTATTTGCACGAGAAATTAGTCGTTCACAGAGATTTGAAGCTAGGGAACGTCTTTTTAACGGATTATGGCTTGAAAGAAGCGTCGGCGATGGCGGACGAGAGCGAGAGAGTTCTGAGACGGTTTCAAACCGGCGAGGAGAGGTTGAAAGCTTTCGAACGGATGGAACGGTCGTTTTTGTTAGAATCTGGAAGTAGTAGTAGTAGTAATCATCATCATAGCAGACAACCCAGAATCAAAATTGGCGATTTCGGTTTAGCCGTGCAGTTAGCGCATAAGCGCGAGAAGAAATTCACGGTGTGCGGGACGCCAAACTACATCGCGCCGGAGGTTTTAGCCGGAAGTCAAGGCCCGGGGCATAACTCTGCGTCCGATATTTGGTCGTTAGGCGTTATAATATACGCTTTGTTATGCGGCGAACCGCCGTTTCAAACCGAATCGGTGGAAGCGACGTACAACAGGATTCGGAAGACGGATTTCGGATTCCCGGACGATCGACAGTGTCTGAAAGTGTTGTCGAGCGAACATTTATTGATGAATGTTACCACCACCACCACCACGAAAAAGAACAGCAACAACAATAATAATAATAGCGATGAGAACAACAAAAATAGCACCAAGAACGAAAACGTTCCAAACCTTCCAAAGTATAGGTTTCCGATAAGCGCGACCAGTCGAGATTTAGTCAAGAGGTGTTTATTAGCCGAAGCCGAGAAACGCTTAACCGGCGTTGAGATTTTAGAGCATCCATTTTTCGATGTCGTTTGGGCAGCTGCGAACAATCATCATCAAACGGCGGCGGCGACGACGATTCAGACGACGACGAGGATGACTGAATACGATAATCGCAACAGAAACATTATCATCGCCGACGCGATGACGACGTCGTCGACGACGCCGCGACGCGCCGCGAGCGTGCCTCCTTTGGTTTCTTCTTCGAACAAAGCTCATCAAAATCAAAGTCCAATGCATTCGGCGTTAGAATCGATATCTGGGTTGCGGCAAATGGAAGCCGACACAAAGCATGCTTTACAACAACATCAACACGCGCTGAACGGTCAAAAGAGTTGGACGAGACGAACGAGAAGCGCCACGATGGGTGGATCTACTACTACTACTACCGAACGAGAAAACATCGAATCCGCAAGGGTAGCGTTGGCGCAAATTTCCGTCAACGCCGGTAATGGTGGTGCGCAAACGACGACGACATCTCCACCGATAACGATGACGAACTTCACCAGAACGAATATTGACCACCGTTCATCGGGGTTATCGACGTCATCCTCGGCAAACAATAACAACGACAACGACCATATGCCGCTCTCTGCGAGAATCAAAGTAAAACATTTTACGAACCAAACCGAGCAGTGGGGTCTCGGCTACGCGTTAACGGATAACTCTTTCGGTGCCATTTTCAACGACGAATCGAGAGCGGTGTTGACGAAATGCGGAAAGTGCGTGTTTTATTGGCCAAACAACGTATCGGCAACGAGCAGCGCTCATCATAGCAGCAGCGCGGAGAAGAGAATCTCGCCTCGTAAAAAGTTTAGCTCGAAAATGTGCATCGCAGTGCCTCTTCGCCACGCGCAAAATGGAAACGCCGGAGATGATCATTTCAATCGCGATTTAGCCAAGAAGACGGCTATTTTGTTGCGTTTTAAAGAGATTTTGTTGAGAAAAGAGGAAGAGTTTCGTAGAGGTTGCAACGACGAGAACGAGATTAACGAGGACGAGAACGACACGACGACGACGACGACAGAGAAGAGAAAGAAAGTCGAAAAAGAAAACCTTCAACTCGATCCGCACGATCCAAACTACTACTACGACAAGAACCCGCTCTTTGATATCTCAAAATCGATATCTTTATTGCTCGACCGAGGCGCTATGATCAACTACTGGCGAACCGGACGGTCCAACGCGACGACGTTCACGTTCAACGATGGGAGTTTTCAAACATTATTCGGCGACGCGAACAGCACGAGCGTGTTTTGCTGCGACGACTACAGCCATCAGCATCATTCTTCGAATACGAATTTGAGAGGAGACGCCTATTATGGGGGCGTTCTCCACGGAGGAGGACAAGGAGTTACCAAACGACGCTTAGCCGTGTGCGAACAGCGAAAGATAGTATTAAAAAACCTCTCCAAAGTCCCGGTGAGCAACACCAGTCGATTATCCTCCGTATCGAATAGTCCCGCGAGTCCTTCGCCTTTGGGAAAGATGAAAACGTCCTCCGGAGTATCCTCCTCCTCCGCGACCATCCGCGCCAAAGTCTTGGACGCTCGCGAGATCCTCTCTAAATCCGCTCGCTCGGATACAAACTTGGAAAAGTGCGTCCGATATTGCCACGAAAGTGGCACGAGATTAGAAATGCAAAATAATAATAATTACAACAACGTTTAAGAGACAAGAAGAAGAACGTTTAGTAGTAAAAGCGGACAACAGAGGTTATATGACGATATATAATCATCCGGCGAAAGAGAAAGTTGAGGCGGATTTTCCCGCTTCGCCGCCAAAAGGCCGCGCGAGAATACGCGAAAGCTATTTTATTCTAACTTCGAGGTTAAAACTCCTACGTTTGCATAAGCATGTCTACATAAAATGCGATGACGTTATTATTAGTGTATTGTGTTATTAGAAACATCCGCATCCATCCGCATCCGTTTCAACTTTGTTTCCTTCTAAAGCTCAACCTCGATTTCCTCGCGTCCTCTTTCTCGTCTCTATTACTACTATCACTACTACTACTCCCGGTAAAACCACTACTATTCCCATCTCTCATGTTCGCCACGTTCAGTTCTCTCTTTTGTATCGTTTTAAATAAGAATGGAATCGCGCACACGACTAAACCGACGGAGACGCCGAGGAACACTTTCCGCTGATCCGCCGGTTTCTGTTCCATCTGATTTTGTTGCGCTTTACGTTGTCGACCACCTAAAGACGAGGATGTTGACGTATTGGAGGAGAAAAGAAGCGTTTGCGAATAGATGTTTGGATTTTTACGAGTTACGATCGTTTTCATCGATCGCATCGTCGCCATTCTCATCGTCTTTGCTCGTAGATATTTACGCGTAAAATGTCTGCACTTTTTATGATGCATTTTGCGCTTAAGAGTACGAGTACTACGAGCGCGACGCGAACGCGCGTTCTCGCGAACGACGAAAGAAAAGCGAAGAGACGGAAATATCGTTCGCAGTTTTATGCGTTTTCGTCAAAGAAGACGCGTTCTTTTGTCGAGACAAACGATTTTTCCGCGACGATTCCATCATCGGCATCACGGAACGGCGTAACGGCTTTCATCAAAACTAACGGTCGGGGGGAGTTGATGCGAACATCCGCGCATCCAACGCTCGCTTCATTCTCGATCCAACCGATGGACTCGTTTGGAATTTGGGCTATATTACTCGCGTCCTCGCATTTTGGCCTATGGGCGGAAACGAAACCGTGGGGGGCGTCCCTCGGCGGCGCGTGTTTAATTAGTGCCTTGACGACCTTGATTTTAGCCAATATAGGAATACTACCGCACGCGTCGCCGACGTACGATCAAATAAACCACATCATTTTACCACTCGCGGTACCGCTGCTTTTATTCAGCGCGAATTTAAACGTGGTGTTTAAATCCACGGGAAGGTTGGTGCCTTTGTTTTGTTTCGGATCGATCGGGACGTTGCTCGGCGGCGTCGTCGGATATATGCTCGTGCCTCTTTTGTCCTTGGGCGACGAGGCGTGGAAAGTGTGCGCGGCGTTGACGAGCAGGCACATCGGCGGGGCGGTGAATTACGTGGCCGTGGCGAACGTGTTGAACGTGAGCCCGAAAGTTTTAGGCGCTGGGTTAGCCGCGGATAATTTGTGCAACGTTTTGTATTTCGCGTTGCTGTTTTACTTGGCCAGGGACGCGGAGTACGTTAAAGACGGCGAAGAAGAGAAGAGTACGAGTATAAGTAGTAGTGGTAGTGGTAGTGAAAATAGTGGTAGTGCGAGTAGTACGAATAGTAATTCGTCGTCGTCGGCGGCTTCAGAAAAAGAGATTGACGAGATTGCAAAGGAGGACTCTTCCGGTAAAGGTTTCAGCACCTACAACGCCTCCGCGGCGCTCGCGTATTCCGCGGCGTCCTGTTACCTCTCCAAATCGTTATCGACGCTCATCAACGGCTCGACGTCGCTCACCATCCCGATCGCGACCATCTTTTCTGTTTTAATCGCCACGACGTTTCCGAAACAGTGCAAAGAAGTCGCGCAATCCGGCGAAGCTTTAGCCGCGTTAGCCATGAACGCGTTCTTCGCCACGGTTGGCGCTTCCGGGTCGATTGCCGACATGTTGTCCACGGCGCCGTCCTTGTTTTTCTTCTCCATGTGTCAAGTCTTGACGCATTTAACGTTCCTTTTATTCGCGGCGAAACTCTTCAACTTTCGTCGCTCGGAGGCGTTAATCGCGAGCAACGCCAACGTCGGCGGTCCGACCACCGCCGCGGCGATGGCGGCGAGTTTGAAATGGTCTTCTTTGGTCGTCCCCGGCATGCTCGTCGGCGTGCTCGGGTACGCCGTCGCGACGTTCATAGGTTTGGGTTTTGGCGAGTTCGTCTTGAAATCTTTTCTGAAACTCACTTAAGTAGTAGTAGAAAAAAGTGAGTCATAAAAGAAGAGAGCGCCTCTCTGAACGTCATAACAGATTGAAGAAAAGAAGAACATATCTGGATTTTATTCGAAGAGAGAGAATAGAGAGAGAAAATATTGAGACGAGAGCACGAGGTGTGACACTGTGTGAATATCTTCGCAGAGCAGTTTCATTTTTAAAACACACGTATCGTTTATATATAACGCACTCGTACTCGTACCTCGTCAAGAGTCTCGATTGTACAAAACCCTAAACGTTAGGGTTTAGGTCGAATTGGATAAAAACCTCTCAAAACAATTTCCCTCATTTTTGCGCGCAATAAATACACACGACGCACACACTACTTTAGTATTGTTATTACTACTTCTTTATAATAATGTCATCATCGTTGTCGTCGTCATTGTGTTGTGCTTCTTTTTTCTCTGTCTCCTCTTTTACGAGTAGGCGTGTGAAAAGAAATGATATCTGTAATGGGGGCAAAAACGAAGGCAAATTCAGCCGCCAAGACACCTCTGTACAGCACCAAAGAAGGAGGAGGAGGATGACGATGAAAGCGCGATCCAGCGCGGAAACGCCCACAGAAACAGAAACAGAGCAAAAAGCAAACCAGTCGAATAAATTTATCCCGGCGCACATGCGCAAAACAGTCTCGAGAATCACCGAAGCGCAGATGAAAACGAACGGGGTGGAGCTTTCCAAAGCAGCCACTCAGGTGCAAGAATCCATCGCCGGGTTCCTGGCGTTTGAGTTTTTGAGAGCGAGAGTGAAAAACGTGCCGACGTTGAAAGTGTTAAACGTGGACCCACCGATTTTAACCGCACCGATGTTTTTGAGCGAGAAAGAGTGCGAAGATATCGAACGGGCGATGTTTGGAATCGATGGCGGCGATAAAGAAGAAAGCGAAAGCGGTTCCGAAGTCGTCGGGCAACAAAAAAAGGTGAACGGTTTGAGTTCTATGAAGAAAGCGGAATTAGTGCAGTGCTGCGAAGAGAGAGGGTTGGACGCGAGCGGGACCGTGGCTGTTTTGAGAGATCGATTGAAAGAGTTTAATACGAATGCTAACGACGACGACAGCAACGAAAAAGCTCCGTCTCCGTCCTCGAGATCCGACGAAAGCAGGAGCGCGAACACCGGGGGGGATCCGTTTCGAACGTCCAACCCAGACGCGTTGGTGAACGCGTCTTCCCGACCGGAAGCCGTGAACCAGCTCTTGAAGCGTTTGAACTACTTGTTCCCGGATTGCGTGGAGGAATTCGAGTCTCCTTCGGCGAGAAAAGAGAACAAATTGTGGGGCATAGAAGTCGTCGCCGAGGCGTACAAGTCGAGCGAAAATTTGCGAGCCTCTCACGCGGCGTTTGAACAACACGAAGCGATCGAAAAGCACTACCAAATCAGAGCAAACTGCACGTTCTTCTTAAACGAGAGCAGCGACGAAAACGGCGGCGGTGAAATCACCTTCCCGGCGTTACCCGGCTTATCCGTCAAACCGGAAAAAGGCATGGCTTTAATCACGTTCCCGTCCACCGCGGCGAGTCTCCTCGACCCGCGCGCCGCGACCGCCAGAAACGCCCACGATACCGGCGCAAATACAACATTAAACTCCATCGAAGTCCTCGTAAGAGGCGCGACGCCGAAAATCTTGACCGAAGAAGAAGCCGCGGCGGAACGTAAACTTCGCCACGAGGAAGAGAAAGAGCGAGCGAGACTCTTGGCCATCCCGAGAAGCGAAAGAAGAAAGATGGAGAACGGGGAAGACAAACCGAAAAACTCCAGGAAGAAAACGACGAGAGATTAATGAATATACTGCTCCATAAATATGTGTCATTTTATGTGTACATATGTGTACTTACTTACGTTCGCTTCGCGTTCGATTTTCTCGTCGTCCGGGTTTTCATCTTCACTTAATTGCACGCACAAATCCCATTAAAGAACAACACCATTCTCATCATCATCAACCCTCCTCTCGATCGACGGGCAAAAAAACGAATAAAACAACAATGTCATTCTTCGGCATCGGTCCGTCTGCGAAATTGCTCACCGTGGATGTCACCTTCATCCACCCGAAACGCGCGTGCGTGGTGAAATCCTACACCATCGGCATGTCCGGGGGACATCTCACCGGAGATACCGGGGCGACTTTGATGCACTCGGGAGGCGGGAATATCGCGCGGGAAACGCTTCCTTTGATCACGTCTGGTGCGTAGTGTTCTTTGCTCGTTAAAGTCGCTCATCAGTATTTCTTAAACGCTTCTTAAACTTTACAACACGCAGGAGAATCCATCGAAGGCGTTTTGCACGTCTCTCCAGGTAGGATGCGAAAATTTTCGCTCGCGTGCGAACGTTGAGACATTAAAGACGATTTTGCTTTTAATGATGCGAGAGATCTCGAGAGATCTCTCTCTAACTCTGCGTCTTCGTCTTTGTCGTCGTCTGAATCGTCGTCTGAATCGTCGTTTTCTGTCAAGATGTGAAACTTTGCGTAGTATGAGTATCGCCGCCGGAAGCGTTTGTTTGCGATCGAGATGATGTTTCTTCTTCTTCTGTTTCTTCTTCGTTGTCTTCGGGTTCGTTTTGATGAGATCTCGAAAACTTCGGGTGGTCGTTTTGTTGTCTTCGTTTTGTTTGTCGCGGATGAGTAATGATTTGTATATACGTATGAACTGACCGTATGGGTGATGATGGTTTTACATGTACTCTTTTCAACAGTTCCCGGGAAACGCGTGGAACATTTGGGGGTGAAAATCGAGCTCATTGGACGAGTGGAAGCGTATTTCGATCGGTCCGGTCGCGAAGGCGACGGGGATTTTCTTTCTATTTTGCGCGAAATTGAACCTCCCGGGACGCTTTCGGAACCAATCTCGAAACCGTTTTCGTTTAAATCGGTGGATTTTCCGAACGAGTCCTACAACGGGAAAAACGCGTCTTTGCGCGTGTTTTTGAAAGTCACGGTGGTGAGAAGTTACGCGTCGAACATCGTGAACGAGTATAAATTGTGGGTGCGAAACGTGAGGGAACCGCCGGAGGTGAATAATTCGATCAAGATGGAAGTCGGGATCGAGGATTGTTTGCACATTGAGTTTGAATATAGCAAGGCGAAGTATCACTTGAGAGACGCGATCATCGGGAAAATATTCTTCTTGTTAGTGCGAGTGAAGATTAAACGGATGGAGATTGAAATTCGAAGAAGAGAGATTTGCGGGTTAGGCGCGAACGCGCACGGAGAGAACGAGGTGATTGCGAAGTTTGAAGTCATGGAAGGCGCTCCGGTGCGAGGGGAGTGCATTCCGGTCAGGTTGTTTTTGTCTCCGTACGATTTGACGCCGACGTATAAGAGCGTAAACAATAAGTTTTCGGTGAAGTATTACTTGAACTTGGTGTTGATCGACGACGAAGATAGGCGGTATTTCAAGCAACAGGAGATTATTCTGTACAGATCCGAGTTGCTCTAATAGGTTAGAATAAATAGTAGAGAATAGTAAAGTACGGCAGATGTGCGTTTTGTATTTCAATTCATTCCAGTGAGTTCTTCATTTACGTTGTTTGCCTTCATGACCGCAAACGTTGGCTCGTTGTTCTCCAACAAGTATAACGTCAACAGCCAAAGGTATCCTAACGTGTTCCCTAATCCGTGCATACCTTGTTTATACCCGTTTTCTGCGTCGAATCCTAAATTCTCCAGCGCTTTCTCACCCGTCGGTCCGGGCGTAAACTTCAAGCCGGTGAACTCGTTGCAACACAAACACTGGAACCCTTCTCGAATTAACGAGCACTTGTTTATCCATCGAAAACACAACGGCACGGTTTCCACGTTTACGTAGTACCCGCCAAAAACGATGAAAAGAACCATAATACCTGGACCCATAGCGATCGCGGCTTCCGTGCTCGGCGCGACCGAGGAGATGGCTAAACCCATCGCGGACGCGCAAAAGGATTCCATAATAATCGCCGAGGAGAATTTCAAGAATTTAGGCACGGTGGGTTGTAATCGAGTCATCGGGTAGACGACGCATCCAAACGCGAGCGGAAACAAAGCGCTGACGGGCAACTCGGCAAAAATCTTCGCCACGAAGAACGGCAAGATGCCGTAGCTATTGTTCGCGCGTTCGCGAGTGACGATGGTTTTCTCCTTTGTAAACGCAGTCAACGTCTTCATTAAAGCCGCCATGGCGGCGTTGATGGTACTGACTTGGAGCAAACCGAACCTGTTTTGCATCGACGCCGGGTCCATTTTGAGCTTCCAGAATATAGATCCGAAAACGAGCGCCGAGTTGAGGTTTGCAGTCAATCGAATCCTGTTCGTCGTCTTGTCTCTCACGACCTGTTTAAACGCTCGATGGAAGAGAAGCGGAAATTGACCCAAGAATTCTTGGATTGGATTTTTAGTATTATTACTTTTTGTTTGTTCTTCGACTGCTCCCTCCGTCTTTTCTGCGGGCGGCGAGATAGCATCAGCAGTGTCACCACCACCACCAAAACTGGCGGCTCCATCATTCTTCCGAGAGGCGTGCTTCGCCACCTCTGCGATTAACTTTTCGCTCTCCAACATCGTCTCCGGCGTGCTCGCGTCGACGCTGATCAAATCAATCACAAACTCGAGAATGTTGTGCCCTCTCGGGCACTTCTGGCCTAACTTGTTCTCAAAATGCCCTTCCAAATTGTCCATCGATCCGTGATACATCAACTTCCCGGAGGATAAAACGGTCACGTCGTCGAACAAATCCACGATTTTCTGCCTCGGTTGATGAATCGAGCACACGACGATAGTTCGTCTCTTCTCGCACAATCTCTTCAACGCTTGAACCACGTTCAGAGCCTGATACGAATCCAACCCGCTCGTCGGTTCGTCTAAAAAGATCACCTTTGGATTCGACACCAAGTGACACGCCAACGATAACCTCTTCTTCTCCCCGCCACTACAACCTCTCGTTTTCGCGTCGCCGACCTTGGTCTCCGCGCACTTCATCAAACCCAAATCCGTCATCAAACGAGAGCAAATCTCTTCGTCTTGTAAAACCACATCCGATATGGCGAGTTCATTTTTCGATCTCGCCAGCTTTACTGCGAATAAAAGCGTTTCCTTGACCGTGAGTTGTGCGAAAAATGCATCCTCTTGCTCCACGTACGACATCCGTCCTTCCCTTCTCAAAAGGCCACTTAACTGTACATTCTTCCCAGGAACTCTTTCCGCTAAAGCGTTCAACAGGGACGTTTTCCCAGACCCAGACGGCCCCACGATGGCAAACAAACGTCCGACGTGCGCTTCACCGGAGATTTCAGATAAGATTTGAATAGTTTTTGATGGTGTTTTCTGCGTCTTTTTGTGCATGGATAAGTGGATGTTTTTCCACCGCAACACGGGGAGTTGTTCATCAATTAATTCATTCTGCTTTGTTTTCTTCTTTGTTGTCTTCTTCTTCTTCTTGAGGAGGATGTTTTTCGCGACGGCGACGGATGCGAGCAAAGGATACTTTATTTTACTCGGGAATGTGGCGTATATCGCGGTGCCTAAAAGGAACGCAGGCCCGACGACCATATTTTCTTTCCTTTGTCTTTATGGGGAAATGCAGAACTCTGAAAACCTTATGAAAGTGAAGAACGAAGATTTAAGCTTTAAGCAGATTTAAGAAGCGTCGAAGCTTTTGCGCGTATAACTCGTCGAGCTTGATACTACCGTTTTATTTATTACCCGATGATGTAAATCTATGATACTTTATATTAAACTCTAAACGTTTTGGTTTCGCGCGTATATTTAAGACGACGAGCGCTAACGAGACAAACACAAGAGTAGTCTACTTACTGAGGCCCCATCCCGGGTCGAAATCCCGGCGGCGGCATCATCATCCCCGGAGGCCCACTCGAAGGTTGTTGTTGCCCTAACCCTGGCGGCGGCATCATCCCCGGCATCATCATCGGCG
>Ga0209335_10001455_pt1 | contig 27071 bp, 14 predicted proteins | sample COG_09_FD_184753 | JGI IMG/M metagenome (GOLD analysis project Ga0209335, IMG submission 184753) | Pelagic Microbial community sample from North Sea - COGITO 998_met_09 (SPAdes) (version 2) | ecosystem: Environmental > Aquatic > Marine > Neritic zone/Coastal water | place: Helgoland, sampling...
ATGAAGAAGGAGGAACCTATATAGTGAAGCTTTTAGCCGAGTTCATTTGCGACGGAAAGCCCGCTATTTTTGAATATCCCGATACAATAGAGGTCAAGCAACAACCAATTGTCAATCTTGGGCCTGATACGAGTTTGTGCTTAAGGGATACATTTCGTTTAGAAGCAGGAGGACAGGCTAGTAATTATGTCTGGAGTCCGAACGGCGAAACCTCTTCATTTATTCAAGTGATAGAATCAGGGACCTACTCTGTTTTGGCAAATAATGGATCATGTTTCGATCAAGATGAGGTATTCATTGAAGTTCCTTCTGGGCTTCTTGTGCCGAATGTGTTCACACCCGATAATGATGGGGTAAATGATTTCTTTAGAATAGAAGGAATAAACAAGTGTCAAGATTATGAAATGCTGATTTATAATCGCTGGGGACAATTGGTTTTCCAAACTAACCTAGTTCACGGTAATGGATGGGATGGAAGGTCATTCACTGGAGAGGAAGTTCCTGAGGGAATATATTTCTTTCTGCTGAGAAGAAATGGTGAGTCCTATACTGGAAATCTAACCTTGATGCGCTAGCTCATCTGAGCTTAAGGAAGTACTTCTGAACACCAAATCTGAATTCAGAGTGTACAACATCGAGCCCTTCTTTCTCGAAAATCTTTTGAATGCCTTCACGATCAAATTCCCAAATATGGTCACGGTCAGTATAGAGCAATTCTACTCCCGCATCCTTTCTAAAAAGATTGAGATAATTCGCATGAAAATCAGGGATCTCAACAAAGATGTATTTGAAGTACTTTTTGAAACGCTTAAGCAAGTCGGAAGGGTCGTCAATGTGTTCTAGAATATGCGACATTATCAACAAATCAAACTGGTGATCTTTCTCCTCAAGGAAATGAATAGCATCGTCGTTTACAAAACTCAAATTCTCGTCTTGATGCATTTTTCTGGCATCTGAAATGGAACTTGCATTATGATCTACACCTACTACTTCTTTTGCCACTTTTGAAACTTCGAATGCTAGTTCGCCTCTTTTGCAACCCAGGTCAAGCACTTTGAAGCTAGAGTCAATTTTAGGGAGAAGGAACTTCAATGACTCTTTTTTCATTGGGTTTTCCTTCAAAGAATAAAGCTCATAAGCCTGTTCAAGACTCATTCGATTGAACATCCACTCTAGGTCAAGCAGAAGCTTCATTTTTTGTTTCTTGCCCCAAATGCCAAGCTTAAAAAACCTGTATAGGATGGATAGGATTAAACCGACCCGTTTCTTATCTCTTTTAAAATGCAGCATCTAGAAGCTTCTTGAAATTCCAATTAGCCAGCGAAAATCGATAAAATCGGTTTGTCCGGCTGGAATTCGATTCACTAAAATTGGGAAATCAGCTCTTATCGTCAGCGGCTTTGCTTTATCAATAACCCAAAACTTTTTTATTGTTAGTGCTGCTCCAATACCAGCATCTAATCGTATTAATTCTTCAAAATAATTAAGCTGGTCAAAATCCTGAAGCAATATTCCAGCATCACCAAATAGATAGGTTTTAAGGCCTAGGTATTTACGAAGTTTCCATTTTGGATTCGCCACAAGCTTATTAAACTCAAGTTCACCACTCGTAGATAAGCCATGAAAACCTCGGTATCCTAATCCCACTTGTCCAAGTTCATTGGTATAAGGTGATAAATAGCCATTGAAGGCTCTTAGGTTCATTCCTCCACCCATTTGAAGATTGTTGAACTCGGTTCCATAACCATAGAAGCTTGTTGGGAAAAAGCCAACCGAACGCATGTACTTATTTTCCATCATCTCTTCTGGAGAAGCACCGGCAAGATAAAGCTGCGATTCTGGCGCCCAGTTGTTTCCACTTCCGATCTGTGCAAAAACACGGGTTTTGAAATTGATTTTCGAGCCTAAACGGTTGTCATTCTTCACATTCAAACGAACAAAATTATAGCTGTAATCGCTGAAGAGTCCAGAGGTTCTTCCGCTTAATTCAATTTCACCTCTTCCAAAAGGGTAGAGGTATTTATGTTCCAGTTTGAGTTCAGCGAAATTATTCCATTGATCGAAATCCCACTGTCCTGAGTAAATGAGATAGTTTAAATCTTGTTGCCTAGGTCGATGAAGGCTCACTGCCTGCAGGGTCAAGTTTGTTCGACGATTCTTAAAAGGCATTTTGAATCCTGCAGCATTTCTAAAGAGGCCATCTAAAAAGTGAGACTCAAGTTTAATGGAGGATGAGTTTAATATGACGGGAGTAGGTGTTTCGTAGATTAGATTATACGAAACTGGATTGATGGCATTTCGATCTTCTGCTAAAAAGTAATTTTCATATTGACCCAATCGATTATTAGCCCATACACTCAGATGAAGCTTGTGCATGAAGTCTGCATAGTCTCCATTAATGTGGAATCCGATTTTTAGTCCATCATAGCCATTGTACCATAAATCAGGGCGTATAAAAAGCTCGTACTTCTCGAAATTTGGAAGATTATTAATGCCATGATCAAATTGAATGTCAATTTTTGACCCTGTGGTATTGTTGAGCTTTTTAACATCAGCCATAGCCGATTTGGGGTCAATACTTACTTCTCGAATAGGGGCAGAAGTCTTGATCACAGCTTCATAACTTGGTTGTAATCTATCCCATCCAATCCAGCGAGGCAACACCTGTGCTGTGGTGTTTTTCTCAAACCAATTATTAGGAATGTAGAAGTTATAAATACTGTCATTTAGGTCTACTACTTCAAGATCAATTGGCATTTGCATTTCTCCCTTTCGTTGCAGCTTAATGCTATAAGTTGAATCTTTATTTGCCTTCACAGATTTAATCGCATAATCGATGTTTTTAGTCGACTCCAACCATTGATCGAAGAACCAATTTAAATCTGCCTTTGTATAGGAGATGATGCTTTCCCTGAAATTTTCAAAGTAGGGATGAGCAATTTTCCATTGGTCGAAATAGTTTTGCATTGCCTTCAAGAACAAATCTTCACCCAGCACGAGCTGAAGATTATATAGCATGGTAGCGGTTTTGTAATAAACGAGGTGATAACCACCGCCATGGCCAAGCGCCCCATTAAAATAGTCGGAATGTGTATTTAGGTTAGCGTCACTTCCTCGCAAGGCATCTCTTAGGTATGAATAATAGACACTTCGTTGGCGAACCAAATTTGGCTTCTTAAATTTACGTCGGTACCAGTTTTTTTCTGGGATACCAACAGCTGTATCACCATCAATTTTTTCCAAGCTCCAAGAGGTTAGAAACTGAGTAAAGCCTTCATCTAAACTAGCTCGATAGGTCTCATTATTTCCCACTTGACCGAAAAACCAGTTATGTCCCACTTCATGGGCGAGCAAACCTCTATACCCTGGGTCGGATCCTCCATCAAGCGTAAGCATTGGATATTCCATGCCATCACGAGCATCCGCAACAATCATTTTATGATAAACATATGCTCCGAAGTCTTCCGAATAAGTTTGTACCACCTTAGCAGTATAATAGGCAGCATTTTGCCAACCAGCGGCATGTGGCTCTTGAACAAAAGAGTAGCACTTGATGCCATTCCATTCAGCTTCACCAATTCTGTAGTTAGGGTCAGCTGTAAATGCAAAATCGTGCACATTTTCAGCATGGTATTTCCAAGTTTTATACTTGCTGCTGTCGTACGGGATAATTACACTAGGAGCTGAATTCCATGTTTTGTCTTTGAATTGATTGATGTCAACTTTTGCCCTCAGATCTTTAGGAAGCACTTCTTCTCGGTTGAGCAAGAAACCTGTAGCACCCACAATGTAGTTCTCAGGGAAACTTAGCTCAATATCGAAAGTCCCAAAGTCACCATAAAACTCTTTCCCAAGATGTTGGTCAGTAGTCCAACCAAATTTTCTGTCGTAAACACAAATTCTCGGATACCAATGCACACCGTCGTAATGTCGAGAACCGAAGCTGTTAAAGACCTTCATCCTTCTTCTAACATTGCCTTTATCGTCGAAGTAGGTTTTAAAATTCATCTTTATAACTACCTGGTCACCAGGTAGTATGGCTTGTGCCAGTTTGATTTTCAGTATCGTGTTGTCGAGTTCTGTTTCTACTTGAGAACCATCAACGCTAATATTCTCTACTGTGGTTCCCAAGCCTTGAGATTCGTAAGGCCCGTATTTGGTCTTTTTGCCATTTTCCTTTTGAAGCTTATCAAAGTAGGAGTTTGGCTGAAAGGCATTTTGGTAAAGGTGAAAGTAGATTTCCTTTAAAGTGTCGGGTGAATTGTTGCTGAATCGAAGTGTTTCCTTTGCTGAAATAATATCAGTTTCGGCACTTATTTTACCTTCAATCTGATAGTGAACGTCTTGTTGCCAATATCCTTTTTTAGGAAGTTTATTTCTCCAATAATTTGGATTATCCGCGTTTGAATAGGAGTTATACCTACTCAAGGGATTGTAAGGAGGAATGCTTTGGGAAAGTGAAGCACTGGCAAAAGATGTACAAAGAATGATGCTTAATAGTATCCTCATATTTCTGCATTTAAACTAAGGTCTAAACTACGCATTTGATGGGTAAGCGCACCAACCGAAATAAAGTTCACGCCGCACTCTGCATAATCCCTTATGGTTTCAAGGTTAATCCCACCACTAGTTTCAACTTCGAATCGATTATTGATGAGCTTCACAGCCTTTTTAGTGTCTTTTACACTGAAATTATCCAGCATGATTCTTTGGCATTTCCCAATACTCAAAACAGCTTCAATTTCATCGAAATTTCTAGTCTCGATTTCAATATTCAGTTTCATGTTATTCTGAACTAAAAATTCATTTACTTGGTTCAAAGCTTTGTCAACACCTCCGGCATAATCAATATGATTATCCTTAATTAGTATCATATCGAATAGGCCAAAACGATGGTTATGTCCTCCTCCAATATTCACTGCAATCTTCTCTAAGAGTCTTAAGTTAGGTGTTGTTTTTCTGGTGTCGAGCACCTTAGCTCCTGTGCCTTCAATTGCATCAACATAAGTTCTAGTCATAGTTGCTATGCCACTCATTCGTTGTGCATAATTCAGGGCTAACCTTTCCGCTGTAAGTAAAGAACGAGATGGTCCTTTTAAAATGGCAAGTTTGTCTCCAGGAGTAATGAGGTCTCCTTCGTTTTTGAGGTGGATGAACTCAATCTTTTCGTCATAAATTTGAAACACACGTTTGGCAATGTCTATTCCAGCCAGAATCCCATTGTCTTTCGCCAAGAGTGTAGCTTGTCCGGTTTGATTTGCAGGAATGGTTGCGATAGTAGTGTAATCACCTTTTCCAATGTCTTCGTTGAGGGACATTCTTATGTGTTGATCGATATAAGCTTGCATCTTCTGTTATTTGTTAGAACTTTGACCAAATTAATAATCAAAATGAGGCCATGAAGGTAGCACTTCTTTGTTTGGGTAAAACCAATAAGAGCTATGTAATGGAAGGCTTGCGGGAATTTGAAAAGCGTTTGTCTCGCTATTGCAAGTTTGAACGTATCGAATTAAAAGATGTAAAGGCACACTCGGATCCCGCAACGATTAAAAACTTAGAGTTTGAACGGATCAGTGATAAAATTAGTGACAAAGACTATCTGATTCTTCTTGACGAAAAAGGAGAAGAGATGGATTCAAGAAACTTTGCCAAAAGTTTAACTCATCCCAGAGTTCAATCAGCTCAACGGCTCGTTTTTGTCGTTGCTGGAGCTTATGGTGCTTCGGATAGTTTAAAAAGTAGAGCTGATAAATCCTTGAGCTTATCTAAAATGACGTATTCTCATCAGTTGATTCGCCTAGTTTTTGAAGAGCAGTTGTATAGGGCATTCAGCATCCTTAATAAGCACCCTTATCACAACGACTAGGATTCATTGAGCATTTGCTGCCACTTCCAAGCGGTACTCATCATGTTTTCTAAATCCCTTTTGGGAACCCATTCAAGCACACTTTCTGCCTTAGAGCTATCCGAATATATTGCGGCCACATCACCTGGACGTGGAGGCCCTAATTCATAATTCAGTTTAAGGCCGCTAACTTTTTCAAAGGCTTCAATTGCTTCAATGACGGTTACACCTTTTCCTGAACCGAGATTAAACACCTCAAATTGGTCTGAGTTATCATCTTCTACAAGATAATTAAGCGCTTTAACGTGTGCTTCGGCAATATCAGTCACATGAATATAATCACGAACACAAGAGCCATCCCGAGTTGGATAATCAGTGCCAAAAACCGTCATTTTACTGATCATACCCGAAGCCGTTTGGGTAATTACAGGCACCAAATTATTAGGTTTTCCTATAGGTAACTCTCCGTTTAAGCCACTTTCATGAGCTCCTACGGGGTTAAAGTAGCGAAGTGCACATATTTTGGTATCAGCTTCCTCAGTAAAAGCACGAAGAATTTTTTCTCCTACAAGTTTTGTGTGGGCATAGGGAGATTCAGTTTCGGAAAGAGGAGTATCCTCATTTACAGGAAGTTGAGAAACGTTCCCGTAGAGTGAACATGAGCTTGAAAAGATGAAATTGTTGACCTTATACTCTTTGCAAAATGTAAGAAGATTTACAAGTGATTCGAGGTTGTTGTGATAGTATCGAAGTGGTTGTTCAACACTTTCTCCAACGGCCTTAAGTGCTGCAAAGTGGATTATTCCTGCAATGTCTTTTTCCTTTTCGAAAACATTAGCAAGAGCCTCTTTGTCGCAAAGATCGATTTCGTAGAACTTTGGTTTTCTACCGCTTATTTGTTCAATTCTGTCGAGGCTAGCAACATTGCTATTAGACAAATTGTCAATTCCAATCAACTCAAGCTTAGGGCTTTTTAGAATTTCAATTGCCGTGTGTGAGCCTATGTATCCTGTTATTCCTGTGATTAAAATTTTCATACTTCTAACAACTATTACAAAGCTAAGCTTATACTCTTTCTTTTAGTGCTTTAATCAAGTTTAATGCGCTCTGCGAATGGTACAAGTTTCGCCTTATATTTGAAACCCAAACTACAAGCATGACCTTTTTCAAAAGAAGCCTTTTACTCCTAAGCTTATGTTTTATTTCATTACAAACTTTTGCTCAACAAGTCGATTGGGTAAATAATGGAGGTGGTTCGAGTTGGGATGTCGGAGGAGACATTACTTCTGATGACGCTGGGAACTCTTACGCTGTCGGAACCTCTTTGGCCAATGTCACTAGTTTTTCAAGATGGGGAAATGACACGCTCAACACTACGAATGTCAATTTAGGTTATCAAGGATTTATTGTAAAACACGATATCCGAGGAAATAGGAATTGGCTCATTTCAATGGGTGGAACTGGTACCGATTTAGGTACTTCTATTGAAATGGACTCTGATACTACATTCATAGTTTGTGGTTTATATAACAGTGCGAGTCCAACATTTGATACTATCTCTGGTCCTTCAGGTTCATTTGCAGAGGTAAGAATGTACCTCGCAAGGTATGACACATCTGGAGGTATCTTATGGCTCGAGACAGCCAGGGTAGGGCAATCTATTGTAACCCCATTTAATCAACTTTATTGGCCAAAAATCTCAATAAACGATGATGGAACAATCGGTGTTGCTGGAATCTTTCGAGGACGTGCCATTTTTGGCTCGGATACACTTACCGCAGCAAGTACATTCGACTATGATAATTATGTCGCAAAGTACGATAATGTGAATGGAACCAGACGCTGGGTTAGAAGTTTTGGAGGCGCTGGTTTTAATTTTTCTGGAGGTATCGCAGTAGATAACAACGACAATTTTTATGTAACCGGATTTTTTACTGGAAGTACTACCATCGATACTATTTCTGTAACCGCTACTGGATCCAGGGATATCTATGTTGCACAGTACAACGATACTGGAAGAGTCCAGTGGGCCATTGCAGAGGGTGGAACAGGAGCCGATGATGCTTATGGAATTGCCGTCGATAAATTTGATAATCTTTATGTAGGAGGGAGCTTTCAGGGCTCATTTACTTTCGATACAGTATCAGTAAATAATTTGGGTGGTTCGGGATTCTTGAGAGATATATACTTGGTGCGAATGACCACTGGGGGACGTGCGCTCTGGGCAGAAGTAGCAGGAGGAACAACAAACAACAACGACTTTCTTTTTGCCTTGGACACAGATGACAGGGGAAATGTTGGCCTAACTGGCGAAGTTGGAGGTGCTACCGCAACTTTTGGTACCCAAACCATCACAGGAACAGGTGCCTTTAGATCTATATTTTTCGCACTTGCAGATTCAACTGGTGACTTCTCTTGGGCAGTATCGGGAAGTGGGTCGAGTTTTGCTTTTAATCGAGGAAATGGAATTACATTAGATACTGCGAAAAACATTTACGCCACAGGCCAAGGTGACCCTCCCTTGGTTTTCGATAATGTTGTTTGGGCTACAGGAGCAGGTCTTCGAGATGCATTTGTTATCAAGATTTCAGATTGTGTCGATGCTGATACTGCTGAAATCTATGGACCAACTACGCTTGCAGGTTGTTTAGGCGATACATTCAGGCTTACTTCTAATAACAATCCCGCTTTAGACTATCAGTGGACTATTAACAATACACCGGTTATTTTTCAAACTGATTCAGTGTATGAGGCATACCTCACTGGCGATTATAGAGTGGTGATAATTGATGATGGATGTATTGACACCTCTAACGCATTGAGTGTGACCGTCAATGCTCTTCCAAATGTGACCTTGTCAAATTTTACTCCTATTTGTTCAGGACAAGGACGAGTTACTTTAACACAGGGTTCACCTATTGGTGGATCATATGCGGGGCTTGGTATGATTAACGATACCGTCTTTGATCCTGATACCTCAGGTACTGGAACCTTTGGAATTTGGTATACATATGAGGATACATCAACTTCTTGTTCCGATTCGGCATTTAAGCAACTGCAAGTAATAAATGTTACTGCATCATTGAGTCCTTACACTCCTGTGTGTACTGGGGATGCTAATTTTACTCTTACAGGTGGAACCCCCGCAGGTGGAACCTACTATGTAAATGGAGTTTCTAGCACTAGTTTCTCTCCCTCAACACAAGGAGCGGGGACTGATACCATTGAGTACGTCTTGAATAGTAGTGGCTGTACCGACACTGCCACCCAAATTATTACCGTTAATACGAGTCCTACCGCCAGTTTAACTGCTTTTAGTCCAGTTTGTGCTAGCACAGCTTCAATTACCCTTAGTGGAGGTAGTCCTGCTGGAGGAACATTCTCAGGACCAGGGGTAGCCTTCGGTAGCTTCTTTTTCCCTGCATTTGCTGGAGGAGCTGGTACTTACAATATCAATTATGTGGTTGATAACAGTGGCTGTGCGGATACTGCTACACAATCAATTCAAGTAGATCCAGCTTTCACCATAAGCTTTAACCCTAGTCAAACAGTATTTTGTTTAGACGGAGATAATGACACACTTACTGCTAGCCCATCAGGCGGGGTTTTCAGTGGAACTGGAATTATTGGAGGGAACATTTTTAGTCCCAGTACCGCAACTGTAGGTACGTGGCCAATCAAATACAGATTTAGCAATGCTTGCGGGGCTGATTCTGTGATTAGGAATTTTGAAGTAAGTACGGGGCCAACAGCTAGTATATCTGCTATATCTGCTATCTGTGAAGGGAATAATGCAATCACCTTAACTCAGGGAAGCCCTGCTGGAGGAACTTATTTTGGGACCGGCGTTAGCTCAGGTCAGTTTGATCCTGGAGTTTCAGGTGACGGTACTTTTACGATTTTTTATGCAATTACGGATACGAACGGATGTTCTGATACTGCTAATACTAGCATCACAGTTCACCCTCAGCCAAATGTTACTTTAAGCGCACTGAGTTCGGTTTGTGTTGACGCATCCAGCTTTGCCTTGTCAGGTGGAAGTCCAGCTGGTGGAGCTTATTCTGGAACAGGAGTAACTGGTGGAACTACTTTCAACCCAGGAACTGCAGGAGTAGGAACCTTCCCAATTACATACACCTTTACAGATGCAAATACTTGTACCGATAGTGCTACTCAAAATCAAGTGGTTGATCCATTGCCTACGGTGAGCTTCTCTACAATCAGTGACTTGTGTGCTAATTCAAGTCCGATTACTTTATCTCAAGGAAGTCCTGCAGGCGGAACATATTCCGGAACTGGTGTAAGTGGAGGTCAATTCAATCCTTCTACAAGCGGAGTGGGTACTTTCACTTTGACCTATAGTTTTACTGATGGAAACGGCTGTAGTGATGATGCTACTCAAACAGTAACCGTTGATACCATTCCTTCTGTTAGCCTTGGCGCAATTAGTTCTTTATGTGCGGGAAGCAGTGCAATTACTTTAACTCAAGGTTCTCCTTCAGGCGGAACCTATTTTGGAAGCGGGGTCACTGGAACAAGCTTTAATCCAGCAAGTGCTGGAGCAGGAACAACTCAGATAGGTTACACCTTTGTCGATGGAAATAGCTGTACAGATACGGCATTCACTAATGTGACTATCAATGCTCAACCCAATGTCACTTTGAGTGCTCTGAGCTCAGTTTGTGTTGATGCTTCTAGTTTTACTCTTTCAGGCGGAAGTCCTGCTGGAGGAACATATTCAGGAACAGGAGTGACGGGAGGAACTACTTTCAATCCTGGAACTGCAGGAGTTGGATCATTCACAATTACCTACACCTATACAGATGCAAACACTTGCACCGATAGCGCTACGCAAAATCAGGTGGTGGATAGTTTGCCAATCGTGAGCTTCTCATCGATTTCTAATTTATGCGCAGATGCATCAGCAATCACCTTAACTCAAGGTAGCCCTGTTGGAGGAACTTATTCTGGAACTGGAGTGAGCGGAGGTCAATTCGACCCTAGTGTCGCAGGAGCAGGTACTTTTACCTTGACCTATAGCTTTACTGATGGAAACGGCTGCAGTGATGATGCTACTCAAACAGTTACCGTCGATACATTACCTTCGGTTAGTCTTGGCTCAATTAGCGCTTTATGCGCTGGTAGTAACTCCATAAGCCTGAGTCAAGGATCTCCTTCTGGCGGAACTTATTTTGGAACTGGGGTTACCGGAACAAGCTTTAATCCAGCTACCGCTGGGGCAGGAACAACTCAGATAGGTTACACCTTTGTCGATGGAAATGGCTGTACAGATACAGCATTCACTAATGTGACCATCAATGCTCAACCCAATGTCACTTTGAGTGCTCTGAGCTCAGTATGTGTTGATGCTTCTAGTTTTGCTCTTTCAGGCGGAAGCCCAGCTGGTGGAACATATTCGGGAACAGGAGTGACGGGAGGAACTACCTTCAATCCTGGAACTGCAGGAGTTGGATCATTCACAATTACCTACACCTATACAGATGCAAATACTTGCACCGATAGTGCAACGCAAAATCAAGTAGTCGATAGTTTACCAAGCGTTAGCTTCTCATCTATTTCAAATCTATGCGCAGATGCTGCGGCAGTCACCTTAACTCAAGGTAGTCCAGTTGGAGGAACTTATTCTGGGACAGGTGTGAGTGGTGGACAATTTGATCCAGCAGTAAGTAGCGTAGGTACGTTCACCTTAACCTATAGTTACACTGATGGAAACGGATGTAATGATGATGCGACTCAAACAATAACAGTTGATAGCCTTCCAATAGTAAACTTAGGCGCAATTTCAGCCTTATGTGCTGGAAGTGATACAATATCTTTAAGTCAAGGTTCACCTTCAGGCGGAACATACTTTGGAACGGGAGTCACTGGAACAAGCTTTAATCCAACCACGGCTGGTGCAGGAACGACTCAAATGGGCTACACTTTCGTGGATGGTAATGGCTGTACAGATACTGCCTTCACTAGTGTGACCATCAATGCTCAACCAACGGTAAGCTTCAGTGCACTGAGCAATCTTTGTGAAAATTCAAATAACATTACGCTAAGCCAAGGAAGTCCACTTGGAGGAACATATTCTGGTACTGGGGTAAGTGGTTCAAACTTCAACCCAAGCACCGCGACGTCAGGTACTTATACATTAACCTATCTATTTACAGATGTAAATTCTTGTACGGATAGTGCGACCCAAACAATTACTGTAGATACGGTTCCAATCGTACAATTCTCTAGCTTGAATAATATCTGTGGGAATTCCAATACGATTAGCTTAAGTCAAGGAACTCCGGCTGGTGGTGTGTATTCCGGAACAGGAGTTCTAGGAGCTACATTCGATCCTGTGATTTCTGGAATTGGCACTTTTAATCTTAAATATGTGTTCTCAGATGCCAATTCGTGCGCCGATTCTGCTTTCCAAAACATTGGAGTAGATACTATCCCGACTGTTACATTCGGTGCACTTTCTAACATTTGCTTTGGAACAAGCCCAATAAGTATATCTACGGGCTCACCACTTGGTGGGGTGTATTCTGGAGCTGCCATCGTCAATGGATTGTTTGACCCAAGTATTGCTGGTGCAGGTATAGACACTATTCAATATCGATTCACAAATTTGAATGGTTGCGCCGACAGCGTGATTCAAACAATTCTTGTTGATTCGCTTCCGAATGTGCAACTAAGCAGCCAAGCTGACATTTGTGCTAATACACCCGCTTTCCAATTATCTAATGGCTCACCAATCGGAGGAACATATTCAGGGTTGCGAATATCAAGTGACTCCCTAATTGCCGGACTCGTGCCAGGTTCAGGGACCGACTCTATAACTTATACATTCACTAATGTTAATGGCTGTACTGATTCAGCGAGTGTAAACTTCAGTATCGACACTGTACCAAATCTTTCTTTTGGTCCAATCTTAAGTCAATGTTTTGGAAACCCCAGTATCATACTTAACCAAGGAGCTCCTGTCGGTGGAACATATTCTGGACAGGGAGTATCAGGGTCAAACTTCGACCCAAGTTTAGGATTAGGGAATTTTGCCATTACTTATACTTTTACTGACGCAAATTCCTGTACTGATTCAGCCTTCAGCAGCGTGAATGTTGATACACTTCCAGTGGTTGTATTCCCAGCTTTAAGCAATCAATGTATTGGATCTGGTGATATTGCTTTAAGCCTTGCTAGCCCAGCAGGTGGAATTTATAGTGGAGATGGAGTTCGAAATGGAAATATTTTCAATGCCGATAGTGCTTCAGTGCTCAACCCAAGTATCAAATACATATTTACCGATTTAAATTCTTGTGTTGATTCATCGAGTCAAACATTACTGATTGACACGCTACCATTAGTGAGTCTGGTAATTCCTGATACTATTTGTTTAAGCTCTGGTGTTGTGAATCTTTCAGGTGGTGCACCATCAGGAGGAATCTATAAGGGAGCCGCTGTATTCTCTGACAGTTTATTTGATCCGCTGATAAATGGGGTAGGTGTTACTAGTGTGAAGTACCTGTTTACAAATCAACAAGGCTGCACCGATTCTTCTGAATATCAGAGTTTCGTCAATCCGGATCCATCCTCTGGTCTGAGCCTAAATACTCAGAGTCTTTGTTCGAACGATACCGTAATAAGTCTTTCAGGTGGAACTCCAGCTGGTGGAGTTTATTTGGGTGTCGGTGTCACTGGAGCTCAGTTTAATCCTTCAATTACTAGGGTGCCAAATGTACTTGTGTCTTATGTGAGTTCAAACTTCTGTGGATCTGATACCGCGAGTGCGACCTTAAGAGTAAATGCACCAGTGCCATTGTCTGCCACTACCAAGGATTACTGCGAGGATGATGGACTCATAAGCTTGAATATGGTTTCTCCGTTTGGAGGTGTTTATATAGGAGAAGGGCTCAGTCAAGATTCGATTTTGAACACCTCCACATTGGATACTGGTTCATATACTTTCCAATACGTATACTCCGATGGAACTTGCTCCGATACAATTAGTGCTTCATTAGTGATAAACGAGAATCCTGAACTTGGATTAAATTACGACACAACGATTTGTGCAGCAAACCAGATTGTATTAAGCATCGACTCAAGTTTCACGGATGTAATTTGGAACGGTCTGCCTGGTACTAATGTATTCGCTATACCCGCACAAAACTTAAGTATGGGTGAGAATAGGATTTCTCTTAGGGTTCAAGAAGGAGGCTTATGCTCGTCCAAAGACACCTTCCTTGTAAACGTCGAGCCTTGTGCTCAAATTCTCTTGAGACCAAATCCAAGTAATGGAGTCTTTAGTCTCGATGTGAATATGGGTCTAGCTGATGAATTAAAATTGACAATTACTAACAACATTGGCCAAGCTATTTTAAACCAAACAGTTTCTGTACAGAAGGGAATGAACAACCTACCTTTTGATTTCCCAAGTTTAGGTGCCGGAATTTATGTGATAAAGGTTAAAGGAGAATTTGTTGATTATTCTGATAAGCTTATCATCCGCTAAGCTGCTAACTAAGTTCATAACAAGATTGGTCTATTGAAATCTGTTGTTTTTCTAGGAGGAAAAGAAATTGGTGAATTTTGCCTGACGAATTTGCTTGAATTTCAAGCATCCTATGGCATCAAACTGATCGGGGTAATCCCAAATGGATTAAACAAACTTTCTAATTCAGAAAAGATTATAGAAATTGCTGAGACCAATCAAGTCCCGGTCTTCTCCGATATTAGCCAAATCTCTGATGAGGTAGATTATATTGTCTCAGTGCAATACAACAAGATACTGACGCCATCGCAGATAAGTAAGGCAAAAAAACTAGCACTTAACCTTCACATGGCTCCTCTTCCTGAATATAGAGGATGCAACCAATTCTCTTTTGCCTTGATTGATGGTGTGGCAGAATTTGGTACGACCTTACATATCATGGAGGCAGGCATTGATTCTGGACCGATTCTTTTCGAAAGAAGATTCCAAATCCCAAATAATACCTTCGTTAAAGAGCTCTATGATATAACGCTGGAAGAATCAAAACGTCTAATTGAAGCTTCTTTCCCCGACTTATTTATGGATAACTATTCCTTGAATGATCAGTCAGATTTTGAAGAAAGAAGTTCTGGATTTCATCAACGGAATGAAATTGAATCCCTTAAAAAAATTCAGAAATCTTGGACAAGCGAAAAGAAAAAACGCTTCTTTCGCGCCACTTATTTCCCACCATATGATCCTCCTTCTTTGTACGACCAAGATCGTTTTATCAAAAGCCTAACGATAGATTGGTATAAGTCGCTTGATTCGTGAAAATAATTTGCACTGTAACTACCGATCTAAACTTCGACCAAAGGATGGCTCGAATTTGTTCCTCTCTCCATTCATTCGGCCATGATGTTGAACTAGTAGGTAGAGAAAAGTCGGATTCAAATCCTATTCTGAACAAAGACTACAAACAAACTCGGCTGAAGTGTTTTTTCGAAAAAGGGAAGCTGTTCTATCTTGAATACAACATTCGTTTGTTCTTTTATTTACTGAGACAGAAAACAGATGTGGTTTGCTCTTGCGATTTAGATACTATTCTTCCTGGAGTGCTCAAAAAGCGCTTTCATAAAACGAGACTTGTTTATGATGCTCACGAATATTTTTCAGAGATGGAAGAGGTTGTTTCTAGACCAATGATTCGAAGGGTATGGAAGAAGGTTGAAGCGGTTTCTGTGCCCAAAACAGACTTGTGTTACACGGTTTCTAAGTCTTATGCAGATCTTTTTAAAAAGGAATATGGCAAGAACTTCGGCGTTATTCGAAATGTCACTTCATTAGATACAAGCAGAAAGAAAGAAAAGAAAGAGAAATACATTCTTTATCAAGGTGCGGTCAATCACGGCAGGGGCCTTCATAGCCTCATAAAAAGTATGCCCTTCATCGATTGCCAATTGGTCATTTGCGGAAATGGAGATGTGTACGAGGAGCTAAAGGCACTTGTTCAAACACTCGGGCTAAAGGAAAAGGTCAATTTCACAGGTTATTTGGAGCCCGCTGAGTTAAAGCATTACACAATCAATGCTTACATCGGAATCACGCTCTTTACAAATCAGGGAATGAGCAACCAATACTCTTTAGCTAATCGCTTTTTCGATTATCTGCATGCTGGAGTTCCTCAATTAGCAATGAATTACCCTGAATACCGACGATTTAATGAAGAATTCGAAGTTGCTTCGTTAATTGATAATGTGAATGAGGTGGCGATCACATCGTCATTAAATCACCTCCTGAAAAATGAGTCACATTATGAACGACTCAGGAGCAGTGCCTTGGATGCAAGGCTTAAACATAATTGGCAGAGCGACGAGAGAAAGCTAGAAAGCTTGTATGCTAGCCTCAGTTCTTAACAGCCTTTACGATAATCTGATCTTTGTTAATTCCCAGTCTTTGAGCCTGCTGTTCATTTAATAGATCTAAGGTCTGGACAATTTCACACTGAAAGCCTGATTCATTCAACCTCTGGGTTAACCCGTCAAGGGAATAATACCTCACATGATCTTCTTGTCCGAAGAGTTCTAAACGCTTTTTAGGATCTGATATGCTTGGGTCTTCAATAGTTTTACCCTCTTTAAATGGTACTTGAATAAGAGCAGTTCCATTTTTTGCCAGAACCCTATATAACTCCGAAATTGCCTTTCTGTCATCTGGGATATGTTCAAGTACATGAAAACAGATGATCAAGTCATGCGATTCTGATTCAATATTGATTTTCTGAATGTCGAACTGATAATCCATTTTTGGATTTTGGAAATCAGAACTGGAGTAGTGTTGGTAAAAGGTACCTAGCTTTTTTGATAGGCTTTGGTGTGGACTAAAGTGAAGTACTCTTAATTTATCTTCAGAAAAGTCAAGGCTCAAAAGTTTGGTTAAAAGCCGAGTTCTTTCAAGGCTTCCACAAACCGGACATATCTGACCTGTTTGAACCTTTGGGAACGAGTTGAGCTTTGATTCGCATACAGAACATTCATGCTTTTCACCTCGGTAGGCCATAGCTAATAGTCTTCTAAGTCTGAGCTCTTGGCTCATGATCAATTTAGAAGGTAAGATTTTGAAGGCTAAACTTTTCGCTAATTTGTACACTACAAATACTGGCTTAAATAGAAAATCTTTAAGAGGTCAAAGTTCCGTAAATTAGGCGTAGGTGACTTTAGGTTTTCAATCATTTTGGACTCATTCCTTCGAATATACGCCATGCATAGCCCGAGCAAACTATATTTCTTGAGCTTTAAATAAGTGCCATAGAGTTTGTTGTTGGCTCCAAGCTTCCCCATTTTAATTATCTCAGAAAGGTTTTTAACTCCTTGCTTAGTTTTTCTCAAGTATTCTTCTGCGTCTTCAAGACCAATATGACAAAGTGCATTATCAACATGACGAATCCTAATTCCTGATTGTTTCAAATCAAGTGCAAATAGGGTGTCTTCATGACCATAACCATCGAGGTCTTCGTTAAATGGACACTCGGCAAGGCTCTCTTTGTCAACGATGAAATTATTTGTCATGAAGGATCTGTAAGGATTTTTTGATCTTTCCTCTGCTGATCTTACTTCCCTCATTACGCCATATTTCCATCTTAGAATATGGCTGACTTGGTCAGCCTCTGGCTTATAGGAGCGCCCACCATAGATTACCTTTTCTTTGTCAAGCAAGTTGATATAAGTGCTCAAATAATCCTCAGATTCGACTTCTGAGTCGCAATCCATAAAAAGTATCTGATCGTATTTGGCATCCTTTGCAAGTAGATTTCGAATCTTGGAGCGACCTAAGTTTTCTTTAAGCTCTTTGTAGTCGAGGCTTTCTATTTGATCCAAACGTCGGTTGATGTTTCGGAATTCGGGTTGCGACAGGTCATCATAACAAAGGATTTCGAAATCAATACCAAGTTGCCTGGCCTGTCGATCAAGGCTGCTGCACAAGTCAACTACTTCGAAATTATATACAGGAATTGCTATACTTAACATTAGCTAGCCTCACTCACACTTAGACTATCTTTCAATTTCCCGCCTTCACACTGTAATATGCGGGCATCGAACTTTTGCATGTGATCATAATCGTGAGTTGCCATAATCACCGTTGTTCCTGATTCACTGATCTTACGGAGCAAGTTCAAAATTCTAGATGAAGTTTCGGGGTCCAGATTCCCAGTAGGTTCATCAGCTAAAATGATGCTCGGATGATTAATCAGCGCCCTAGCGATCGCAGCTCTTTGCTGCTCACCTCCTGAAAGCTGATGTGGCATTTTAAAACCCTTGGTCGGTAGCTCAACACTTTCGAGAACTTCATCAATGCGTTCTTTGATCTTTGTTTTGTCTTTCCAACCCGTTGCTTTCATAACGAACAACAAGTTTTCCAAAATGCTGCGGTCAGTTAAAAGTTGAAAGTCTTGGAAAACGATGCCGAGCTTTCTTCTTAGGTATGGAATTTTTTTGGTTTTCAGCTTTCTCAAGTCGAAGTCGGCGACTCTTGCAGTGCCTTTTTTTAACTTAAGCTCACCATAAAGCGTTTTCAACAAAGAACTTTTACCAGAGCCGGTTGCTCCAATAAGAAATACGAACTCACCTTTTTTAATCTTGAGTTCAACATCAGACAGCACGAGGCTCTCTTGTTGAAATATATCAACTCCCTGTAAATCGATTAGGTATTCTTCCGCCATCTCCTGCTTTTGCCAAAGTTATTAATTCCTGTGAAAGGCTCTGACGAAGATACGTTCTGAACGTCTTTATTTATGGGGATTTCAGACTGTTGCTTTTAACACGAACGCGTTGAAAACTATGTATGTCTTAAACTATCTAGGGCCTTTCGCTGAGTAATTTTAGCCTCACATTTCAGTGGATGCGCCGACTCATTATATTCTTCCTGCTATTTACCGCTATTAGCCAAGATGGTTATTCCCAGCGAACTGAAATCCATAGAACAGAAATTAGTAATTATCAAAGAGCATTAGATTACTTTGATAAAGAAAAGTATGGAGCTGCACAGCGCCACTTTGAAAAAATCATCGAAACTCACGATGGACTGAATACCGAGGTGCTAATTAACGCGAGGTATTATGCAGCCCTTTGCGGGATGGAGTTATTTAATCGTGATGCTGACTTTCTATTAAGAGAGTTTATTCGCCTTCACCCAGAAAGCCCCAAGGTTAAAGAGGCTTATTTCCAACTGGGAATCTATAACTACCGAAAAAAGAATTGGAGAAAAGTAATCGCATGGTTCGATAAGGTCGACAAATTTGATTTATCAGACGAACAACGCGATGAGTTCTTCTTTAAGCATGGATATGCTTTATTTAACCTTAAGCGTTACGATGAGGCAAGCAAGAAATTCTATCAAGTAAAAGATGGAACGAGCTCATACGCGCCATTGGCAACTTACTATTTTGCTCATATTGAATATCAGCGAGGGAACCTCCAAACTGCACTCGACAATTTGGAGAAAGTAAAAACTCATCCTAAATTCAAGAAAATTGCTCCTTATTATATTTCTCAAATTCTATATAAGCAAGGCCGCTATGATAAATTATTGGCTTATGCAAAGCCTTTGCTCGATTCTACAAAAATCAAACGTCGATCTGAGATTGCTAGACTAATAGGTGATGCTTTTTATGGTTCAAAGGATTTTGAACAAGCCATTATCTATTTGAATAAAGCGAAAGCGCCACCCTCTCGTTTAGATGCCTTGGGTGAATTTCAATTAGCTGATTCATATTACAAAACCGGTGTTTATTATGACGCGATTCGAATATTCTCGAAACTGTCTTCTCCTAATGATTCAATTGCTCAATTAAGTCTATACCAAATGGCTGATGCTTATTTAAGAGTGGATGAGAAGACCTACGCTAAAAACGCATTCCTGTCGGCATCTGAGATGAAGTTTTATCCTGAATTGGCTGAAGATGCTCTTTTCAATTATGCGAAACTAACTTATGATGCTTCCTTCGATCCATATAACAATGCGGTAAAAGCTTTTAGGAAATATATTAGAGCTTATCCAAATTCTCCCCGAGTTGAACAGGCATATGAGTACATCACCAAAGTTTATTTGTCTTCAAAGAATTATGATCAAGCATTAAGATCAATTGAAAACATGGGCCCCTTAAATGATCAATTGAAAAGAGCCTACCAATTGATTTGTTACAACAAGGCCACAGAGCTATTTCAAAATGATCTTCATTCAACGGCTGTAAACTACTACGATCGCTCATTGAAGTATACAGTGGATAAGGAACTGGTTGCCAAGACTTATTTTTGGAAAGCAGAAGCCTTTTACAGAACAAACCTTTTTGATGAGGCAATTGAGAGCTACAAAGAGTTTTTCTATCAGCCAACCGCCATACTTCAAGATGAGTTTAACGAGGCAAACTATAATTTGGGCTATGCCTATTTCAAGCTTAAAGATTATGAGAATGCTCAAAAGTGGTTTAGGAAGTTTGTCTATTACAAAGATGAAACAGATTCAAATCGCTTAGCAGATGCCTACCTCCGAACAGGTGATTGTTTCTTTGTGAATAAAGCCTATGAAGACGCCAGTCAATACTATAAAAATGGTGTTGAGATTGATGCATTAGATCAGGACTATGGTCTTTTTCAATTGGCGATTTCACATGGATTATCTAAAAAGCCTGATGAAAAGATTAAAACCCTAGAAAAACTTGTCGCCAATTACAAGGAGTCAAACTTAGTGGATGCCTCATTTTACGAACTAGGTAGATCATATCTCCTAAAAAACGACGACAAAAAGGCGATGAGCTATTTTGCTTCGGTAATTGAAACAATGCCTAACAGTGATTACATGAAGCGCTGTTTACTTAACAAAGCACTCATCAACTACAATAATGGCCAAAACGATGAGGCGCTTGCAGGTTTCAAGAGAATCGTAAATGATTATCCTACCTACGAAGATTCCAAAGAGGCTTTATTAGGGATTAAAAACATCTATATCGAGAATGGAAATATTGATAAATATACTGCCTATGTTGAGAAGCTCGATTTTGTAGACTTTTCAGAAGCAGCGCTTGATTCTGCGGTTTTCGAAAGTGCTGAGCTGAAATATTTATCATCAAATTGCGAAGCGGCCAGACCCGATTTAGAAAAATACCTGGCGCGATTCAGTCCAGCGAATTTCGAGTTAAACGCTAGGTTCTATTTGGCAGAGTGTTATTTCACAGGAGGCAATAAGGAAAAGGCCCTTGAAGAGTACACAAAAGTTATTTCGAAACCTAAGAATCGCTTCACTGAGAAGTCACTAATGAAGGCTTCAGAGCTGAACTATCAAGCAAAGGATTTTCAAGCAGCTTTGTCGAATTATATCTTCCTAGAAAAAGCCAGTTCAAGCAACCAAAACAATCGAGTGGCTCAAATTGGGCAAATGCGTTGCTTCTTCTTCCTAGAAGATTATAATAATGCGGCCACATACGCTCAGAAGGTTTTAAACTTTCAAAAAATTGACGAGCAGCTCTATGCAAATGCACACTATATTCTAGGTAAGTCCTATTATATGCTAGACGACTTAGATAATGCCTTCACGAGCTTTATGATTGTGAGCGATACCACAAGAAGTTCCGAGAGTGCTGAGTCGAAATATTATACAGCTGAAATTCTCTTCAAAAAGGATAGCATCAAAGCAGCCGAGGCCGTGGTTTTTGAATTGGTAAATCAAGTTCCGAATTATGCTTATTGGACAGCAAAAGGCCTTATCCTTTTATCTGACATTTATTTAGGTGCAGGAGATTTGTTTCAAGCAAAAGCAACTCTTCAAAGTATCGTTGACAACTACGATGGAGACCAAGAAATAATCACACTGGCGAAAGACAATATTGCAAAAATTGAAGAGCTTGAAAAAGCCTCCGAAGAGCCTGAGGAATCAGAATTGGAAATAGAAATGAACCCAGAACAATTCAACAATTTTGATGAGTTGTTTGAAGTAGAAGAGGAAGATGAGGAATATTAAAATTTGCATACTTCTAGCACTTCAACTGTCGAGCCTGGCTGTTTTTGCCCAGGATCCAGATACTTTGCAGGCTGGCAGCGTATTAATTGTAAAAGATTTTGAGCCGACGATACCCGAAGCTTATAAGCTCAAGAGCAGTCCGAAGATATTTGATACCCTAAATGTCAAGAGGGAGCCTTTGAAGTATGATGTTTTATCGAAGTCTCTGTCGACACAGTTTCAACCGAAACCTTTAAAAGCAGCCAAACTTAAAGGAGAGCCTCTAGAGAAATTGTACAACGCACATGCAAGGTTTGGGGTTGGTTTATATGCGACCACCTACGGGGATCTTCTTGTCAATAATCTTAGATCTAAGAAGTCAAACTTCGGTTTGAACTATCATCACCATGCCTCAAACGGTGGGGTCAACAACGCAGGATATAGCGGATTTAACCGAAATGAAGTGGAGTTGCATGGAAAGCGATACCTCTACAATAAGATTTTGAGTGGTAGCGTGTTTTACGATCAGCACAACCTACATCGCTATGGTTTCAGTCCTGATACTGTATTGGACAATACCTTCCAAAACGACTTACAGCGAGATGATATCTTTCAAAGATTCATCTCCTATGGTGCAAACATGAGGTTTGCCTCATTTATAAAAGACAGCAATAAGATCAATTTCGATTTTCGTCTTAAATACCGCCATGTAGAAGAGTTTTACGACTCCTATGAAGATAATTTTAAGCTCGACGCTTCATTGGACAGGTATTTGGAAAAAGACTTCGTACGCCTAAATTTTGGTGTTGACTACAATGACTATGTTCCTGAACTGCTAAGTAACAACTTGGTAGCTAGTTGGCAATCCGTTAATGTAATCTCCTACTTAAATCCTTATGTTCAGCGCTCAACCCCTGACTGGCAGATAAAAGCAGGATTGAAGGTAATGGCCGAAAGTGATTCGGTTTCCCGTTTCAATTTTTATCCAGATATCTATGCGAGATATAATATGCTAAGAAACTTGCTAATTCCTTACTTAGGAGTTGGAGGTGGAATGGAGCGCTTTGGCTTAGAAGGAGTGAGGCAAATGAACCCTTGGATTATTAGTAGTCCGAACACACTTAACACCAATACTAGTCTAAGGCTATATGGAGGACTTAGAGGGCAATTTAGCAAGCGATCGTCCTTCAACCTTATGGCAGAGCAGAAATGGGTCAGGAATATGCCATTTTTTGTGAATGATTATTCTAATGTAATCGCAAGTCAAAGCATCGCAAATCAATTTTTGGTTGTTTATGATACAGTCGCAGTCTTAAATGTAGCTGCTGAGTTCAGTTTAGAGGATATAGGCAGATTGAGTTTGTTTCTGAGAGGAGATTATTTTGCTTACAACACAAAGAACTTAAGTGCTCCTTGGCATATGCCTGATTATAAGCTTACTGCTACAGGAGTTTATGACATGAAGGACAAGCTTGTATTTAAGGCCGATTTGTTTGTCATTGGTAAGAGAACAGCCTTCACTCCATTTGCTTCCGAGGGAGAAGACCTGGGGTATGGAGAATACGGAAAAAAATTACCCCTGCTTTTGGATTTGAACTTGGGAGCTGAATATCGATATAATAAGAGAATTTCAGCTTTTTTGAATGTCTACAATGTGGCAAATTCAAAGTATAATATTTGGAATAATTACCCAATGCAAGGCATTACTGTCTTAGGTGGCTTAACCTTCTCCTTTTTAAGCCGATAAATGTTAATTAAATGTTTATAAACCCTTAGTATTTATAGGGGTTTCAGAAATTTGCAGCAGTCTTAAAGGATATATTTGATATATCCTATTTCAGGATCTAATTATCAGGATAAATGAGCGAAGAAAACAAAGAGCAAAACAAGCAGGATTATTCAGCACAGAGCATACAGGTTCTCGAGGGTTTAGAAGCTGTTAGAAAGCGGCCTGCCATGTATATTGGTGATGTTGGAGTTAAAGGTCTTCACCACCTAGTTTATGAAGTAGTCGATAACTCTATTGATGAGGCGCTAGCTGGTCATTGTGATACAATCAAAGTCACTATCCTCAAAGATAACTCCATTAAAGTTGAAGATAATGGAAGAGGTATTCCTGTAGATCTTCATGAGAAAGAAAAGAAATCGGCCCTTGAAGTTGTAATGACAGTACTTCACGCGGGTGGAAAATTTGATAAAGACTCCTACAAAGTTTCCGGTGGACTTCACGGGGTTGGGGTTTCCTGTGTAAATGCATTGTCAGACCACCTTAGGGCTGAAGTACACAGAAAAGGCAAAGTATACGAGCAAGAGTATCAAAGAGGTAAGCCAATGGCTGATGTGAAAGAACTCGGGACTACCGACATCACAGGAACCATAGTTACCTTCAGGCCTGATTCAAGTATTTTTGAGGTTACTGAATATAACTTCGAGACTTTATCATCAAGGCTAAGAGAGCTTGCTTTTCTAAACAAAGGGATCAACTTATCGATCGTTGACGAACGCCATAAAGACGAAGAGGGGAATTTCCTGAGTGATACTTTTCATTCTGAAGGTGGGCTTAAAGAATTTGTTCTCTTTTTAGATAATACTCGTGAGAAAATAATCGAGGATGTTATCTATATGGATGGGGAAAAGAACGGAATCCCTGTTGAGGTTTCTATGGTTTACAACAACTCTTTTGCTGAGAATATCCATAGTTATGTGAATAATATCAATACTCATGAAGGTGGAACACACCTATCTGGGTTTCGTCAGGGTTTAACGCGAACACTTAAAAAGTACGCCGATGAATCTGGAATGTTGTCTAAGCTAAAGTTTGAGATCTCAGGAGACGACTTTAGGGAAGGGCTAACGGCAGTAATTTCTGTAAAGGTAGCTGAACCTCAATTCGAGGGTCAAACGAAAACTAAACTTGGAAACAGAGAGGTTACAGCAAGTGTTTCTCAAGGAGTAAGTGAGATGCTTCAAAATTACCTTGAAGAACACCCTAAGGATGCAAGAACCATAGTTCAAAAAGTAATTCTTGCAGCTCAAGCTCGACATGCAGCTCGTAAGGCAAGAGAATTAGTCCAACGTAAAAGTGTATTAACGGGCTCGGGTTTACCTGGGAAACTTGCCGACTGTGCTGAAAAGGACCCCGCTATTTGTGAGTTGTACCTTGTGGAGGGAGATTCTGCCGGTGGAACAGCAAAACAAGGTCGTGATCGGGCGTTTCAAGCAATTATGCCACTTCGTGGTAAGATCTTGAACGTTGAGAAGGCAATGCAGCATAAAATCTTCGAAAACGAAGAGATTAAGAATATCTATACTGCCCTAGGGGTAAAGGTGGGTACTGAAGATGATCAGAAAGCATTGAACACGGAGTCACTTCGATATCACAAAATCATCATCATGTGTGATGCCGATGTGGATGGAAGTCACATCGAGACATTAATTCTAACCTTCTTCTTTAGATACATGCGTGAGCTTATTGAGAACGGATATATCTACATCGCAACACCACCATTATACCTAGTTAAAAAGGGAAATCAACAGAGTTACTGTTGGAATGATGCTGAACGCGACAGTAAGATCAAAGAATTCAAAGGCTCAAGTGATGCAAATGTGAAGGTGCAGCGATATAAGGGTCTTGGTGAGATGAACGCCGAACAGCTTTGGGAAACAACAATGAATCCTGAGTTTAGAACGCTGCGTCAAATTGCCATTGAAAGCGCAGCTGAGGCTGATAGAACCTTTTCTATGTTGATGGGAGATGATGTTCCACCACGTAGAGAATTCATCGAGAAGAACGCAGTATATGCGAATATCGATATCTAAGTAAAATCTTATTCAACCATGATGAACCTCGCTGGAAACAGTGGGGTTTTTTTATCTAATCAAATTGATGGTTCCCACCTCAACTTGTGGCTGGTTCTCTAAATCTGTATAGAGAATTTTCCAGGCATACACGCCAATAGGAGCTTCTAAGCCGTTTGGAGATTTGCCATCCCACCTCTCAAAAGTGCTGGTCTCATGCATCAGATTTCCCCAACGATCGTATATCACGAAATCGTATTCGTCAATATTGTAAGTAATAGGACCTATGGTTTCATTTAAACCATCCTTGTTTGGTGAGAAGGTGTTAGGCACATAGAATATTAACTTACAATCATTTCTTACAAAAACTGGGAAAGTATCTACAGACCAACATCCATTCATGTCCCACAGCTGCACCAGATAATTACCATCAGCGTTTACTTCGATGGAAGGAGAACTTTGACCAGTACTCCAGTAAAACCTCCTTGCTTCAGGGTTAGCAAACAGGGTATCTATTTCTCCTATACAGAATATGGTAGAATCGTACTTTGTGTTAGGAAACAAGGGAAGAGTAACATCCAGAATGTGTTCATTGATAATTTCACAACCAATAGTATCGGAGACCTTCACCCCATAGGTGCCACCCTCATCAACAATAATTGAGTTTGTTGTTTCACCTGTGGTCCATTCAAAGTCGACACTTGGGTCGGTAACGAAAAGTTCAATTTGTTCACCATCACAAATTTTGTAAAGCTTAGGGTCTTCCTGGATTAGACTGCTCACCTTTATAGTGATGCTATCTGTATCAACACATCCACTTATTGGTTCCACAACGCGCAATGCATAGGTAATTTCTCCAGCTGGATTCGCAAATGGTCTGCGAATGTTTGTGTCATTCAGTGTGCCTTCAGAATTTAACCAGGTGTACTCATTGAAGATACCTTCTCCACCATTCAGCTGGACTCCTGCAAAATTACAAACGAAAGTATCGGGCCCTGCATTAGCTATCGGTAAGGGTGCCACATTTACCATGATTGTATCGAAGCTTATACACTGATTAGCTCCTCCAGGAGAAGGGTTTCCAGGAAGCCTAAATCCAGCATATGCAATGATCTCAGTGGTGTCAGGAAGACCAATTAGATTAGCACGAGGGGAGTTCGGAATCGGTTGCAATGCATTAATTTGACTCGCTCCTGGCCATAACCAAAAGCTCGCAGTTGTGTTATTCATATCAAGAAGGGTGTCTTCTCCAGCACACAGGTTTATGTCTGGCCCTAAATCGATAACAGGATAATCGTAAGGTATAATTCGCACAGAGTCTGCTGCATTACCGCAGAAATTAGTAGCAGTTAATTTAAGCCTTGCAGGTGTAGTTCCATTAATCACTATTTTGATTTCATTGTTGGAAGTGTCAGTAATGGTACCTCCTGTCATGTTCCAATCATAACGTGTGCTGGGCAAGAAAGGAAC